>Ga0326726_10000199_pt1 | contig 57880 bp, 49 predicted proteins | sample MHFenrmetagenome_2_FD_207603 | JGI IMG/M metagenome (GOLD analysis project Ga0326726, IMG submission 207603) | Lab enriched peat soil microbial communities from Michigan Hollow, Ithaca, NY, United States - MHF15MN | ecosystem: Environmental > Terrestrial > Soil > Wetlands > Peat | place: USA... | reverse complement strand
GACAGACCTCTGGTGTGCCAGTTGTCGTGCCAACGGCATTGCTGGGTAGCTACGTCTGGCAAAGATAACCGCTGAAAGCATCTAAGTGGGAAACTTGCCCTAAGATAAGATCCCTGTATCCTTAATGGAGTAAGACCGCAGGTAGACTACCTGCTTGATAGGCGGTATGTGTAAGCACAGTAATGTGTTGAGCTAAACCGTACTAATGGTCGAGGGCTTATTTGCGTGGTGCGGAGAACTTGATATTGTTACTACATCGATCTCGATAACTATTCAGCTACTACTAAGGGAATAAGTCTCTTTGGTGATTTGTGCGGCGAGGGTACACCCGGTCCCATCCCGAACCCGGAAGTTAAGCTCGTCAGCGCCGATGGTACTTGGTGGGTAACTGCCTGGGAGAGTAGGTCATTGCCAAAGAGACTTTTCTTTTCTCTTCTCATCAGTTCTATCCTAAGGTATAATCCTTTTGTTCACAGACCAGTCCGCGTAGATTGCCGTTTTAACCATTAGCTTTGGCAGTCAAGGAGTGTGTGCAGCGCTAAATTCCCGATGATTTTATAGTTCTCATTCAGGTATTACGCGCCCTCGGCTGTCTCTGTGACAAGCCGGTTTTTTTGTAAATTCCTCCAAATGGAAGGAGGTGAGGCAGTTGACGGTCGTAAATTTACGCAATAATGAGTCACAGGATCAATTGCTCAAGCGTTTCCGCAAAAAGATTGTGAAGAGCGGCGTTTTGAGCACGGTACGCCGCAAGCGCTGGTTTGTTTCCAAGAGTGAGCAACGTCGGATGGACCAGAAGAAGGCTATTCGCCGTTACAAGCGACGTGCTTACAAGGATTATGAATAAACCAGCGGAACGGGACTGGAGGCATTATGGCTAACGAGGATAAGATTCAGGTCGAGGGGCTGGTGGTCGAGGCTTTACCCGGCACTCAATTCCGGGTGCGACTCGATAACGGTCACGAAGTTTTGGCTTATCTCTCTGGCAAGATGCGCAAGTATTACATTCGTATCCTGCTCGGGGATCATGTCAAGGTTGAAATGTCTCCCTACGATCTGACCCGCGGACGCATCACGTATCGACAAAAGAAGTCCGGCGGGGAACCTGAAGTTGTTGAATAGCCGGTTCCGTCTGCACTCATAGAAAAAAGTAACAGCCCCTGCTTTTACAGGGGCTGCGTTTTTTTAAATTTATGTCGATTACGGGAGTGATTTAAAAGAATTCAGCACTTTCATGTAATTCGCGCGTTCGAACGCGGCTGGTTCTGCAACTGATTTCTGGCTCAGGCTGCCTTTCATTTTCTGGATTGACTCGTATTCATGGACGGCCATCCACTTTTCCAGGTCTGCCAGGATAATGGGGATGCGATTGGTTCCTTCCGCCAGTAGCACGGAGGCCATCATTGCCACGCTGGCACCCGCCATGGTGGTTTTTACAACATCCTCCGCTGTGTGGATTCCGGTGGTGAGCGCCAGGTCTGCTTTGATCTGTCCATAAAGAATGGCGATCCAGCGCAAAGGCAGGCGCAATTCGTTGGATGTGCTTAATATCAGATTGGGGACGACTTTCAATGCTTCCAAGTCGAAATCAGGCTGATAGAAACGGTTGAAAAGCACCAGTCCATTCGCGCCGGCTTCTGCCAGCCGTTTGGCAATATTCGGGATCGACGTAAAGAATGGGCTGAGTTTGACCGCCAGTGGAATACTAATACTTTTGCGAATATCATGCACGAGGGTGATGTAATTCTCTTCGATCTGCGTGGCAGTCTGGGCCGGGTTGGTTGGCAGGAAATAGAGATTGAGTTCCAGGGCATCCGCGCCAGCCTCTTCGATTTTTTTTGCATATTTAATCCAGCCACCGGAAGAGACACCGTTCAAGCTGCCGATGACCGGGATATTGACCGCCTGTTTGATTTTCTTGAGTTGCCCCACATAGGCATCCGCTTTGAGCGTGTATTTACCGGTCTTTGGATAGAATGAATCAATTTCAGCCGATGATTCGGTGCCATAGAAAAGGAAATGATCCAGCTCAAGACTTTCGTGGATGATTTGTTCTTCAAAAAGGGAGTACATGACGATCGCAGAGATTCCTGCGGCCTCCAGCTCCTGGACGGTTTCAAATTTTTCCGATAATGGCGAGGCGGAAGCTACCAGCGGGTTCTTGAGTTTGAGACCCAGATAAGTAGTCGATAGGTCTACCATATGCTCTCCTTTGACAGGATATTTTAATAATGGGACAGAGATAAACTCCGTCTCATTATATATATTTATTTCTGATCTGTCGTTTTACCGTAATGCATGGCAGCCAGCTGGGAATAGAAGCTCCAGCGGGACTTGGCATCTTCAGCAGACAACTTCAGCAGAGTCTCTGCGCGGGCCTCGTCACTCTGAGTCAACATGCGGAAGCGGGTTTCGTTGTACATGTACTGCTCCACTGAAACTGTCGGTTCCTTACAATCGATCTGCAGCGGGTTTTTGTCATCAGCCGCGAGACGCGGGTCGAAGCGATAGAGAGGCCAGAGCCCTGATTGTACGGCCAGCTTCTGCTGTTCAAGACCTTTGGACATATCATAGCCGTGTGAGATACAGTGGCTGTAAGCGATGATGATGGATGGGCCGTCATAAGACTCGGCTTCGAGGAAAGCTTTCAGGGTATGCTGGTCACTGTAACCCATGGCAACCCGCGCCACGTAGACGTAGCCGTAGGCGATCGCCATCAAACCCAGGTCCTTCTTCGACAAACCCTTACCCGAGGCGGCAAAGCGGGCAACCGCGCCGCGCGGCGTGGATTTGGATGCCTGTCCACCGGTATTCGAGTAGACTTCTGTGTCGAGTACCAGCAGATTGACATTTCGGCCGGTTGAAAGGACATGGTCGAGCCCGCCGTAGCCAATATCGTACGCCCAGCCGTCGCCGCCAACGATCCACACCGACTTCTTGACAAAAGCGTCCGATACCGCCGCCAGGTTCTTGGCCTGCGGGTTTTTTGAGTGGGCGAGTTTCTGCTTGAGTGCTTCCACGCGCTCACGCTGCTGCTTGATCCCCGAATCGGTGGTCTGGTCAGCCTTTATCAGGCCGTCTACCAGATCTTGCCCGAGTTCGTTGACGAAGGTTGGCAGGATATCACTGGCATACTCGAGCTGCTTGTCCAGTGTCAGGCGGAATCCCAAACCAAACTCGGCATTATCTTCGAACAGCGAGTTGGACCAGGCCGGGCCGCGTCCTTCCTTGTTGAAGGTATAGGGTGTGGTCGGAAGGTTCCCACCATAAATCGAGGAACACCCCGTGGCATTGGCGATAATGGAACGGTCGCCAAACAACTGCGATAGTAATTTTACGTAAGGCGTTTCACCACAGCCAGCGCACGCTCCGGAGAACTCGAAAAGCGGTTGAAGAAGTTGCGAGTTCTTAATGGTGCCCAGGTTAATGGCGGTGCGGTCAATTTCAGGGAGTGAAAGGAAGAAATCCCAGTTTTTTGCCTCGGATTCACGCAGAGGCGGCTGCAATGCCATGTTAATAGCTTTGCAGGCCGGGTTGGTCTTATCCTTTGCGGGGCAGGCTTCCACGCACAAGGTACACCCGGTGCAATCCTCGGGCGCCACCTGGACGGTATAAGCCATGCCCGGATATTCCTTGAACTTGGAGTCCATGTACTTGAAAGTTCCCGGCTTTTTTTCGAGGAAGCTCTTTTCATAAACCTTGTGGCGGATGACTGCATGAGGGCAAACAAAGACACATTTACCGCACTGGATGCACAGTTCGGATTCCCACACCGGTATCTCCAGGGCGATGTTGCGCTTTTCCCACTTGGTGGTGCCGGTGGGGAAGGTGCCATCCAGGGGCATGGCAGAAACCGGGACGGTGTCACCTTCGAAGGCGATCATTGGTCCCAGCACATTGCGGACGAACTCGGGAGCATCTGCAGCTACCGGTGGGCGTCGGGTGAAAGTGCTGGTCACCTTTACGGGCACCTTGACCTCATGCAGGTTGATCAGGGTCTGATCCACGGCCGCATAGTTTTTCATGACTACTGCTTCACCGCGCTTGCCGTACGTCTTCTTAATGGCTTTCTTGATTTGCTCGATCGCCTCATCGCGCGGCAGGATGCCGGAAATGGCGAAGAAACAGGTCTGCATGATGGTATTCACCCGGCTGCCCATTCCTGTCTTTTCGGCTACATCATACGCATTGATGGTGTAAAACCTGAGCTTTTTCTCGATGATGTCTTTTTGAACTTCCTGGGGCAGTTTGTCCCAGATTTCCTGGGGACCATACAGACTGTTCACCAGGAAGACTGCACCGGGTTGGGCGAACTTGGTGAAATCAAAGCGCTCGAGGAAGTTAAACTGGTGACAGGCAACAAAGTTGGCGGTGTTGGGGGTGATCAGGTAGGGCGCCTGGATCGGTTTTGGACCAAAGCGCAGGTGTGATACCGTTAAAGTGCCGGCCTTTTTGGAGTCGTAGTAGAAATATCCCTGGGCGTTGTTGTTGGTTTCTTCGCCGATGATTTTGATGGAGTTCTTATTTGCACCGACTGTACCATCTGAACCCAAACCAAAGAAGAGGCAGCGCACGGTTTCAGGATACTCAACGGAAAAATTGAGATCGTAATCCAGGCTGGAATGGGTCACATCTTCATTAATTCCGACCACGAAATGATTTTTGGGGTTGGCTTTTTTGAGTTCGTCGAGGACGGCTTTTACCATTGACGGGGTAAATTCTTTCGAAGATAACCCATAGCGTCCCCCAATCACTTTAATCCCCTGGTATCCATTTTCGAACAGGGAGCTGGTCACATCCAGGTAGAGCGGTTCGCCGGAGGCACCAGGTTCCTTGGTGCGGTCAAGAACGGCAATCGACTTGACGCTCTTTGGCAGCGATTTGATGAAAGCCGCTGTATCGAATGGGCGGTACAGGCGCACGCGGATAACGCCGACTTTTTCACCCTTCTCAACCAGGTAACGCACCGTCGCTTCAGCTGTCTCGCCACCCGAAGCCATAATGATGATCACCCGCTCAGCATCCGGAGCGCCAATATAATCGAACAGGTGATAGGCGCGGCCGGTCAGCTTGGCAAATTTGTCCATCGCTTTCTGGACGATTCCGGGAACTTTGGAATAGAACGGGTTGATGGTCTCGCGCGCCTGGAAGAATACATCCGGGTTCTGGGCGGATCCGCGCAGAACGGGGTGATTGGGAGAAAGGGCGCGGGCACGGTGGGCCCTTACAAGCTCATCGTCAATCATTGCCCGCAGATCGTCATCCGTCAGCTGCTCGATCTTAGCAACCTCGTGCGAAGTGCGGAAGCCGTCGAAGAAGTGCAGGAATGGCACACGTGCTTCCAGTGTGGAAGCCTGGGCAATCAAGGCCATATCGTGCGCTTCCTGGACCGATCCGGAAGGAAGCATCGCCCAGCCGGTCTGGCGGACAGCCATCACGTCAGAATGGTCGCCGAAGATGGAGAGGGCATGGGTTGCCACCGTGCGTGCAGAAACATGGAACACAGTGCTGGTCAATTCCCCGGCGATTTTGAACATATTGGGGATCATCAAGAGCAAGCCCTGGCTGGCAGTGAACGTGGTGGTCAAGGCTCCAGACTGGAGGGCTCCATGGACTGCACCTGAAGCGCCTCCCTCCGATTGCATCTCTATGACCAGGGGCACTGTACCCCAGATGTTCTTGCGCTTGATTGCCGACCAATCATCGGCAAATTCCCCCATATTGGAAGAAGGCGTGATGGGATAGATCGCGCAGATTTCATTGGTGCGATGGGCTACTGAAGCAGTGGCTTCATTCCCATCAATCGTAACCTTTTGTCGTTCCATTTAGCTTTACTCCTTAAAACAGGATAACACAGAGGTTTCTGTGCCAGGATTATTTATCAAGCAATGAGTGTATTCCCCCGGGTTTCCTTGCGATAGTAATTTTATACATGATAACTCCTGCGACTTGTCACCAATCATAAACCACGTTATTTTCGCTTTTCCAGGTACTTGCGGGCCAGGAGGATGGCTGCCAGTGATTTTGCATCCTTGATTTCACCATTATCAAACATTGCCAGCGCCTCGGATACAGGGAATCGCTCGACGGTCAGGAACTCATCTGCGTCGGCCTGCAGGGGGTCATAGCGCAGATCGGTTGCCAGGTAAACATGCATATACTCGGAGGAGTAGCCGGGAGCCAGGTAAAACCCTCCCAGGGGTTCCAATTTTCCTGCAGCCATGCCTGTCTCTTCCCGAACTTCGCGGGTGGCACAAGCCTCCGGGGCTTCGCCCTTGTCGAGCGTCCCTGCAGGCAGCTCAAGCAGGTCCGACCCGGCAGCATGCCGGTACTGTCGGACGAATAGTAAATGGCCGTCCGCGTCCAGGGGCAGGATAATCACCGACCCAACATGTTCCACAATGTCGAAGCTGGTCTCGCGGCCGTCAGGCATCCGTAGGGTATCGCGGCGGATTGTGAAGGCGCGCCCCGGGTAGACAATTTCGGATTTTAGCAATTCGAAGGTCATGCAATCTCCAAAAAAACACCCAGGCCGGATCTGCCTGGGTGTTTTGCGTTATTTTTCTTTTATGGGATATTCAGCGTCTGGTTGATATGCAGGACGTACGGTGATACCAAATTATTTGCCGCGATGATTTGAGTGGGATCGACATCACCATAATAGCAGGCTGCAGAATAGATGGTTTCGGTGGCAGAAGAAACGGTAAAGACAGCCGGATGGAGATGTAAAGCCCGGTCGCCAACAAAGGGATTGCCGGTATTGGGAATTTTCAAAATGCTTCCCGGTTGCAGGAGAGTTGTATCGCTAAGACCATTCATGGAAAGGAGTTCCTGCTGGTTTACATTGAAGCGGCGGGCGATGCAATAGGGATACTCTCCCTGCATAAGCGTATACGTTGCTGGGTGTCCGGGTGTGGAAGTTGGCACAATTATGATCGGCGTGGTACCGGGGGGTGGTGTGGAGGGAGCCCCGGTGGGCGGTATTACTGAAGCGGGGGTGCCATAAGGAGTTGAAGTTGGGTGGCCGACCGTGGGATTAAGTGTTTGTGCTGCTTGCGTTTGCACATATATTGCAGTCATCGTCTGCAGCATCTGCGTGGTACCGATCAGTTGGATTTGACCAACACCGGTTGGCGCCTGCACGGTGACATTCACCTTCCCTGTGGGCGTAGCCAGGGCAACCTGTGGTGACTGGGAAGCGGCGCGCGAACAAGAAATAAGCAATAACATGGTTGCCAAACCTATGATGATAATCACCGGTAATTTCTTGACCATGTTCTCCTCCTTAAAAATACGATCTTCCTTGTTGTTGATATCTAGAGAGATACTAGCACAACCTTTCTATATCGTCAAGCGGCGGATTTTGCTCCATACCCTGTTGTGAACTATTTCTCAAGCATCAGTGTCACCGGGCCGTCATTTTCAATCTCGACCAGCATATGGGCACCAAAGCTGCCGGTCTGGACTGGAATACCCATTTCTTTCAACAACCCCGCGAATTTGTCAACGAGTGGCGCGGCAACCTCCGGACGAGCTGCTTCTGTAAAAGAAGGACGCCGCCCCTTTCGGGTATCACTGTAGAGTGTAAATTGCGAAATAACGAGAGCTGCGCCATTTACTTCCAGGAGCGACCGGTTGAATTTGCCATCGGGATCGGCAAAGATGCGCAGCGCTGCAATTTTCTCCGCCAGGAACCTAGCTTGTTCTTCGGTATCTGCTTGCCCAATGCCCAGGAGGATAACCAGCCCATGACCGATCTTGGCAATGGTTTCCCCATCCACGAAGACTTTACCAGATAAGACTCTTTGAATTAAAGCGCGCATTTTCCTCGTCGGGGGTGGAAATAGGATGTCCCCATAAAAATCAAGGTAATTGCACTGCAGCGCGAACTTCCTGCATTGTCTTTTCTGCAATGTCACGAGCGCGGGCCGCTCCCTCGGCAAGCACGGAGGGAACCAGGTCCGGCTGCGCTGCGATTTCCGTGCGTTTGGCGCGGAAGGGTTCAAGAGCCCCGTTCAAACTCTCTGCAAGTCGCTTCTTGCAGTCCACACAGCCAATGCCAGCCCGGCGGCATTCGATGTTGATCATTTCCACATCTTCTTTGTTCGTAAAGACTTTGTGGAGTGTGAAAACGTTACAAATATCCGGGTTGCCCGGGTCGGTGCGTTTAATGCGGTGAGGGTCTGTAACCATCATCATTACCCGCTGGCGGGTTTCTTCGGGAGTGGCAGCTAGGTCTATCTGGTTGTTAAGGCTTTTACCCATTTTCTCCTTGCTGTCAATTCCGAGGACTTTCTGCACTTCAGCCGCCTTCATTTTAGGTTCGATAAAAACGTTGGTATTGTAGCGGAAGTTAAATGACCTGACGATCTCGCGCGCGAATTCAAGATGGGGAGCCTGGTCAATCCCCACCGGGACCAGGTCTGTTTTATAGAGCAGGATATCGGCGCTCATTAACACCGGGTAGCCGACCAAACCATAATTGACATTGTTTGGGTTCTGGCGCACCTTTTCCTTGAACGTTGGCAGGTCGGTGAGTTTGCCGAGCGGTGTCACCATCGAAAGGATCGTATGCAGTTCAGTCACCTGGGGGACGTGGGACTGGACGAAGAGGATGGTTTCCTCCGGACGAATGCCGACAGCTAGCAGGTCAAGAGCCAGGTCGTAGGTGTTCTGTTTAAGGTTAAGGGTGTCCTCAACCGTTGTCAAAGCGTGCAGATCAACGATGCAATAAACGCACTCGTAATCATCCTGCAACGAGACGTAGTTTTTGAATGCGCCCAGGTAGTTACCCAGGTGGGCACGCCCTGTGGGTCGTATGCCGGAAAAAACACGGCCTTTTTTAGCCATACTTACCTCGAGAAAGATCGGATTTAATCGCCGAAAGTCTATTTACTTCTTTAAGAATTCTCCAACCAAGCCCAGGATTTCACCCGGATTGGCGTGACGTCCGGTCTGGAGTTTGGAATACAACAGGGTATCATTGACGGTAACCTCGAACCTGCTTCCATCGGAGGGGAGGATGGTTATACTTTCGATCTTCGCCTCGAAGTGGTTCAGAAGTTCATTTGCCAGGCCCACGGCCCGGTCGGTGAAGTGTCAAACTGTACAGTAAACGATCGAGATCTTTATCAATGGACATCTCCTATGATAATTTTGCAAAAATTATACTGCTTCTTGGTTAAATCTGTGTATCTTCCGATCCTTATACGGAAAACCTTGGTGCGTTTGATGCATTGAATTCCAACCCTTTGACGCATGGAAGCCTTACATGTATAATCATTTAACATACATAATCCCAACATCGAGGGCATTCGAGGACCGGCATGGCTCTGCGCGGCAACCTGCGTGATTTCACTATAACTCAATTATTAAATCTTATAAAACTGGCGAATAAAACCGGGACTCTTGTGGTTGAAGGTCCCAGGGAGACTGCCAAGGTTGCCTTCCGGGATGGGAAATTATCTTACGCCCAGATCGACCGGGAAGATGGCAGCCTGGCTATGGTTTTGTATAAGGCTAAAAAACTCTCCGCGGGTCAATATAGATCCATCCAGCAAAACGCATCTCATATTTCTGATAAAGAATTGGGGTTATTGCTGATCAATGCCGGGTACCTATCGCAGGAAGATATCCTTACCAATCTCCAGCAGCATTTTACGAATATTATCCAGCGTCTGTTTACCTGGGTGGAAGGATTTTTTCACTTCGATAATGAAGTGATGCCTCCCGAAGATCGGATCAGTGTTCGGCTGGATCTTGGAAACCTGATTATAGAGGGCTCGCGGCACATGCGCGAGTGGGAGCAATTGCAGGATGAAATCCCCAGCCTCGACATGGCACTCAAGTTTACAGATCATCCCGGCACGAATATACGGAATGTCAACTTGAGTGTTGAGGAATGGCGGGTTGTGTCATATATCAAACCCACCAATACCATGCGGCAGATAGCCATCGCCACAAAAATGAATGACCTGGAGATCCGGCGAATCGTTTATAGCTTGCTCGAAGCTGGCTTGGTGGAGACTACCCGGACCGATGACGGCATGGTAGCGGTCCCCTCCGGGCGGGTTTTCCCCTCGCAAAATAAGGAAGAGCAGAAATCGCTGATTAACCGCCTGATCACAAGGATTCGCGGCCTTTAAGATTTTTCGAGGATTGTTTTAATGCAAACGGTCAAAATGGTTGTTACGGGTCCCTTTAATGCCGGGAAGACTCAGTTTATTCGCTCGGTCAGTGAGATTGACGTAGTCTCCACCGAGCGCAATATATCCACGCCCTCGGAAAGAACTGTTAAAGAGTCCACCACAGTTGCAATGGATTTTGGCCGCATCACGGTCGATGATGATCTTGTGCTTTACTTGTTTGGCACCCCGGGTCAGCGGCGATTTGATTTCATGTGGGAGATCCTGTCTGAGGGTATGCTTGGCTTCATTGTCCTGGTGGATAGTACCCGCCCTGAGACTTTCCGCGAGGCTCGTTCAATCCTGGAAACGTTCCATGCATACGCTCCAACCCCCTACGTGGTGGCTGCCAATAAACAGGACATAACGGATGCCTGGGATGTTGAAGATATGCGGCACGTTTTGCATCTCGATTCCAGGGTCAAACTGATCTCCTGTGTTGCCACCGACCGGGATTCGGTTAAAGCTATACTTTTGGAATTACTCTACACCATCCTTTCTGAAATGGAAAATGGAGGGAAATAGATACTTGCAGGAAGGAAGCCCCTCGTCCAGGGAGCTTCGGCATGACCGTCCTACTAAAAAATGATTCGCTTTGGATGGTTCCTTGACATTCCTTTCTCAGTCAGGTAGAATACCGTTCGCCCACAATGGGCCTGTAGCGCAGTTGGGAGCGCGCCTCAATCGCACTGAGGAGGTCAGGGGTTCGAATCCCCTCAGGTCCACAGCCAGCGGGCAGCAGGCATAAATAAGCAAACCGCAAGCAAAGCCGCCGCCCGCCTTCTGCTTGCTGCGATTTGAAAATGAAAAATGGGCCCATAGCGCAGTTGGGAGCGCGTCTCAATGGCATTGAGAAGGTCGCGAGTTCGAATCTCGCTGGGTCCACAAGCAATCGCGAATATTGACATGATCGCGATTGTGCTATAATCGGCGAAACAATAAAGTCAAGACAGGAGTAGTAGGTCATCCCGTCAGCGAGAAGGGAAAGCGAGGTGGAAGCCCTTCGCAGCGCACGCGGGAGCGCTATGAGACCGAACTCGCCTGCCCTCGCAAGAGAGACTGCGCTGGTGAATCCAGTAGTCAGCGCCGGGACAGCCCGTTACAGCACTTGAGAGACGTTGCCACGATTACATGAAAGCACGGTCACAGGTTCAAATCTGGCATGTAAACGGGTAACGTAATCCGGGTGGTACCGCGGAGAATTGACCCTTCGTCCCTGAGTGGATGAAGGGATTTTTATTAGAATGACGAAAGGAGGTACGCGATGTTCAATAATACTAGATCCAACCCGGGAGTGCATTCCTGCCTTCTCGCGCACCTCCAGGATGTAACGGATCTTAGTAATTAAATATCATAGGTTGGAAGGACACCATTCATTCAGATCATATTCGAGGTTGAAATGAGCGACTATATTCCCTCTCAAATTGAACCAAAATGGCAGGCTAAATGGGAAGCTGACGGTTTGTACCATGCCCAAATTGACGAAAGCAAACCCAAACATTATGCGCTGACCATGCTGCCATACCCATCCGGCGACCTGCACATCGGTCACTGGTATGCCTTCACTCCATCTGACGCACATGCCCGCTTCATGCGCATGAACGGCTTTAATGTATTGCTGCCTATCGGTTTTGATGCTTTTGGACTTCCGGCTGAGAATGCTGCCATCCAGGATGGCATCCACCCGATGAAGCGCACATACGAAAATATAGAGCGGATGCGGAAACAGCTTCGTTCCATGGGTGCCATGTGGGACTGGCAACGGGAGGCCATTTCGTCCAAACCGGAATACTATAAGTGGACTCAATGGTTCTTTATCCAGCTCTACAAGCATGGGTTGGCTTACCGCAAGATGTCACCGGTTGACTTTTGCCCGCACGACAACACCACCCTGGCACGCGAACAGGTTTGGGGTGAAGACCGCCACTGCGAACGCTGCGGTACCCCCGTCATCAAGAAAAACCTGGCGCAGTGGTTCTTCAAGACCACTGCCTACGCCGATGAACTGATGAACTACGAAGGCATGGATTGGCCTGAACGGGTTAAGGTGTTGCAGACAAATTGGATCGGACGATCGGAGGGCGCCGAGGTGAATTTTCAGCTGGCGAGCCCGGGACCTGTCGTCACAAATTTGGACAAACGGGACCCGGAAGCACTATCGCGCATCACGGTTTTTACCACCCGCCCGGATACCCTGTGGGGTGCCACCTTCATGGTACTTTCCCCGGAGCACACGTTGGTGGATAAAATTACCACTCAGGAACACAAGGCCGAAGTTGAGGCGTACAAACTTCAAGCTGCCCGACAATCAGACATCGACCGCGAAGCTGTTGACAAGGAAAAGACTGGAGTTTTCACCGGAGGCTATGCAATTAACCCGGTCAATGCTGAGCGGATCCCTATCTGGATCGCCGATTACGTGTTGATGACTTATGGCACAGGCGCTATCATGGCTGTCCCGGCGCACGACCAGCGCGATTTCGATTTCGCCCGCAAATACGGGATTGAAGTCCGGGTCGTTATCCAACCAGATGACCTGCCCCCCCTGGATGGTGCCAGTATGCCAGCCTCGGTGCCTGCCTCGGGAAAGATGGTTAATTCCGGCCCACTGACCGGGACTTCCGCTGACGAGGCCTTCCAGGCCGCGGTGTTGTTCATATCTGAAAAAGGGATTGGAAAGGCATCTGTAAATTACAAACTCCGCGATTGGTTGATCTCCCGTCAGCGTTACTGGGGTGCGCCCATCCCGATGATCTATTGCGAGAAGGATGGCTGGAACCCGGTACCGGATGCCGACCTTCCGGTCCTGCTGCCGGAAGATGTGGCGTGGAAACCCACCGGCGAATCGCCGTTGAAACTGCATCCGACCTGGAAAAAAGCCACATGTCCGGTTTGCGGGGAACCAGCCGAGCGTGAGACTGACACGATGGACACCTTCATGTGCTCGTCATGGTACCATCTGCGCTATCTGTCCCCGCATTATGACAAAGGCCCGTTCGATCCAAAAGAATACGATTACTGGATGCCGGTCGACACCTACACCGGTGGTATTGAGCATGCCAACATGCACCTGATCTATACGCGCTTCTTCCACAAGGCGCTGCGCGACATGGGTATTACGGAAGGACCCGAGCCGATGATCCAGTTACGCAACCAGGGCATGGTGCTGGGCGAGGACAACGAGAAGATGTCCAAAAGCCGCGGAAACGTAGTGGATCCGGACGACCTGGTGGCACGCTACGGTACCGACGCAGTGCGCGCTTTCCTGATGTTCTTCGCGCGCTGGGATATGGGCGCGCCCTGGAATCCTTCCGGCATTGAAGGGACCGTTCGCTGGCTGCGGCGTGTGTGGGCACTGGTCACTTCAACCGGTCAAATAAAATCCGCTGCAATGCTGTCGAGTATGGAACAAAATCCGGGGAATACCCTGAACCTCCGCAGGCACGTCCACCAGATGCTGAAACGCGTCACCCGCGACTTTAAAAAGTTCGAGTTCAATACGATCGTCTCCGGTCTTATGGAGTTGCTGAATGAATTGTACGCTGCCAGAGAGGCAGGGGTCGCTGGTACGCAGGAATGGGGGGAGGCAGTGGATATCTACCTGCGCATGCTCGCCCCTGTGTGCCCGCATATAGCAGAGGAACTTTGGGAACTGACCGGGGGGAAATATTCCATCCTCGATCAACCCTGGCCCCAAGTGGACGAGGAAGCTGCCCGCGAGCAGGAGATCGTCATCCCGGTGCAGGTCAACGGGAAACTGCGCGACCGGGTGGTTCTCCCCGCGGATGTCAGTGAGGAGGATATAAAGTCCGCTGCGCTGGCTAGTAAAATTATCCAAAAATACCTGCAAGGAAAGCCGCCCAAAAAAGTGATCGTGGCGCAAAAGAAACTGGTAAATATTGTGGTGTAGACCACGAGTGGCGGCCATTCGGCCGCCACTCCTTTTTCCATTTCCTTGACCCGGGGGTTCAAATTGTCAATCGATATAATATCAACTTCGTCAAAGGAATTTCCTCAAATTTGCTGTACCCGGCTTCCCTTGCCATTTTCATCAGGTTTTCCGGGGAAAGGCGATATTCGAGTGGCGCTCCAAAATCTTCTTTGCGATAGGCCCATTCAAGAATGCCCACTCGAATGCGTGCGACGCGATGGGCATCTCGCAGGACCCACACCTGTTCGTCCGATTCGTGGAGCAGTAACCCCATGAATACCAGGTCGAAGCTTGCATTCGCCCAGGGTAACATTTCAGCCGTTCCCACCAAGAATTTCCCTCCAGGCACATAGCTGCGCGCCGCCGGCAGCATTTCAGGATTAATATCCATGCCGAAGACAGCCACGCCTCTTTTTACATATTCCTCTGCAAACACTCCCGTGCCGGTCCCGACATCCAACACACTCTTGATTTTTATGTGTTCCAGGCACAGCGATACGACCCTTTCCACATCGAGGCGGGCGATCCTTTCAGGATTTCGCAAGCGGATAATATCCCCTTCGAAACGTTTTTCGTACATTGCACCTCTTATGAATAGATTTGCCGGCCCCTCGGAAAATGGTTTTTTACCACCCCCTGTACGCGCTTGCCCCAGCCGAGCGGCCAGCCGTCCGCAGTGACCAGCGTCCACCCGGGGCGGCCCTCACCGGGCAGGCTTTCGCCGCGTAAATAGGCTGCCATCTCGCGGCTGTTTGCCTCGAGCGCGAGTACATTATGAGCATTCCCGGGGCGCAGGGTTGCTGCCAGCGGATGGGCTGGCTCGAAACGGTCTTTTTTAAGGTTTCCCATCCAGATGCCGGGAACGGCTACCCGCAGCCCATCCATGTCAGGAATTTCTTCGGGTACGAAATAAAGCCGGTCTCCCTTTAAGCTCAGACTTTCGGAGGGGAAATCCACATCAAGTGTTTCCTCCCGGAATGATTGCCAGAGTTTCCATCCACTGAGTGGAACTTTTATCTTCCTCCTGGGAAAGGTTAACTCGTCTACGGGGCCGTTCTTACGCTTCAGGAGGCAGGCGAAATGTCCCTCCCCGGGTACCCGGTGGGGAAAGAGCCGTACAGCCCCGCGCGTGGGATCAGCCTCTGCTCCCAGGCCGATCCATTCTGGATGGCCGGGCATAAACCCCTGCAGCTGCGGAAGGGCTTCCACTTCGTAATCAGGATGCTCCTGGAAAAATCTGTCAATTACAGCTTCGTCTTCTTCTGGGGCAAAAGTGCACGTGGTATAGAGCAGGTGGCCACCCGGGCGGACAAGATGCGCTGCCACGCGCATAATGTTGGTCTGGCGGATGGCGCAGCCCGTCACCATCTCCTCAGACCAGTCAAGGCGCGCACCCATATCCTTGCGAAACATGCCTTCGCCCGAGCAAGGCGCATCCACCAGGACCCTGTCGAAATATGCGCCGAAATGGTCCGCCAGCCGTTCGGGCGTCTCGTTGGTAACCATAACATTTGCGGCTCCCCAGCGTTCAACGTTGACTACCAGGTGGTTTAGCCGTTTCGTCTTGATTTCATTGGCAACCAGCAGGCCTTTTCCCTGCATAAGGGAAGCGATGTGGGTGGTCTTGCCACCTGGGGAGGCTGCCAGGTCCAGCACTCGCTCGCCAGGCTGGGGATCGAGCAATTCTGCCGCCGACATGGCAGAAGGATCCTGCAGGTAGTACAGCCCGGCCAGGTGATAGGGATGTTTGCCTGGTTCTTTGCCCTCCTGCTTTTCATTCGCCGCAGGGGAGGGGGGGAAGGAAAAGGCTGAATCGCACCATGCCACTTTCTCACCAAGCTGGAATGGACATATTTTTCGAAACTCATCGGTCGAAAGTTTTAGGGTATTGACCCGCAGTCCGTGCATCGGGTCATGGGTCAGAGCCTCAGCAAAGGCCGGGAACTCCTCACCAAGGAAGCGGGACATGCGCTCGAGGAACAGAGGGGGGATGGGAAATTGTTCAGACACAAGACGATTATAATGGTGTTATGCGTATCGAAGAACTAAACTGGATGGATGTGGAAGAATATCTAAAACATGACGATCGCTTGATATTGGTGGTGGGGGCGTGTGAGCAGCACGGATATCTTTCTCTTTTATCGGATGTTAAAATTCCCTTGGCTTTGGCGGATGCTGCCTCGAAAGGGACCGGGGTATTGGTTGCGCCTCCGGTGAACTATGGCTCCAGCCCGTACTTTCTCACTTATCCCGGCACATTCAGCCTGCAGCTTTCCACGTTGATGGACGCGGTGGAGGATATTGTCCGCTCGGCATATGGACAGGGTTTCAAGCGCATTCTTCTCCTGAATGGTCACGGCGGCAACGCTGGTCTGAAAGCGCGCCTGACAGAACTTGCCAATACCCTGCCCGGCTTAAAATTTCAGTGGTACGCTTGGTGGATGGCTCACAGCGTGGAAGAGGTCGCCATTCGCCATCAGCTAAAACCAAGTCATGGCAACTGGCTGGAGGCGTTCCCCTTCACTGTTGTGACCGACCTGCCGGAAGGCGAGAAGACCCCTCCGCATGTTCCCTCCGACATCCTGGACGCTCAGGCAGCCCGGAAAGTCTATGGGGATGGTTCTTTTGGCGGTAATTACAGGGCACCCCAGGAGACGATGCAGGAGGTTTTTGAGGCAGCCTTGAAAGACATCCTGCAATTGTTAAAATTTGAATGATTTGGAGCTGGATGAGAGCAACATTAATTTTTACTCTGGGTATCCTCTTGACCAAATAAGACCCTACAAGTATAATTCGGCTCCATTGAGAGATAACTATACTCTGCGACATTCAGCGAGCGCTTGAAGCAAAAGGCTTCGAAGCGCTTGCTTTTGTGTGTCTCTGGCATCACTTGAATGTTGGAGCTAGGGTGGTCAGTCGCAGGTGTCGATTTAGAGATGAGGAGACTGTCGAGTGGAAACCAAGGGATTGATTTCATTACGTATAAGTCTTGCTTCTCCGGAAACCATCCTAACCTGGTCTTACGGCGAGGTTTTGAAACCGGAAACCATCAACTACCGTCGACTGCGCCCGGAGAAAGACGGCCTGTTTTGCGAGGCCATTTTTGGTCCGACGCGTGACTGGCAATGCTACTGCGGTAAATACAAGAACCCCCGTTATAAAGGAATTACGTGTGATAAATGTGGCGTTGAAGTAACCCGCTCTTCGGTACGCCGCGAGCGCATGGGTCATATCATGCTGGCAACCCCCGTGGCCCATATCTGGTACACGCGCCGTATTCCCTCCTACCTGGGGATGCTGCTAGACATCTCACGCCGCAATCTAGACCGTGTGCTTTACTTCGCCCAATACATTGTCAGCTATGTGGACGAGGACGCCCGCCAGAAAGCTCTTAAACGCCTGGAAGACGAGATTTCCGTTTCCGAGCGCGAGCAGGCCGCTGTCATTAATTCCAAGATCGCCGAGATCAAGACGGCTCGTGATAAGAAGCAGGCTGAACTCCAATCCCGCAAGGTTGAGATGGAGCATCAATATGACGAGCAAATCGCAGCCAAGCTGGAACCGATTATTCAGGAAGGCCAGCGGCTGGAAGGCTATCTCCAGGAAAACAAGGGTAAAGTTCTTAAGGAAGCAGTTGTTTTTGGCAGCACTGGCACGGTGATCGTTGATGTTGGTATCAAGGTCGGTGCCACTCATCTCGGCAAGGTACAGAAATTCGTCCAGGGGCGGTTGGAAGCCATCGAGAATGAACTCAAGGATGAGAAAGTGCGCGCCCTGGATGCCGTGAAAATGGAAGCCGCGACGATCAAGGCCGAGGCTGATGAGCAGATGAATGCCCTTCGCAGCCAGCTGGAAGACCAGACCTCCACCAGTCATGATGCGAATGCCCTTCAACGCGATGAACTGATGGAGCTGCGTCCGTTCACCTTCCTTGGAGAGACCCGTTATCGTGAATTGAAGCAGCGCTGGGGTCAGGTCTTCCGTGCTGACATGGGCGCGGAAGCCTTTTACGATATCCTGCGCCGCCTCGACCTGGATAAACTTTCGGAAGAACTCTGGCACGAAGTCAAAACTACGAAATCGAAGCAGAAGCGCAAGAAGGCCACCTCCCGACTGAAGGTGGTGGAAGCATTCCGTCGCTCCGGCAATCGCCCGGAGTGGATGATCTTGACCGTTCTGCCCGTCATACCGCCGGATCTGCGCCCGATGGTGCAGTTGGACGGTGGTCGTTTTGCCACGTCGGATTTGAACGATCTTTATCGGCGTGTGATCAACCGCAATAATCGTCTCAAGCGACTCCTGGAATTGGGAGCGCCGGATGTGATCGTGCGCAATGAAAAGCGTATGCTTCAGGAAGCAGTGGATTCCCTGATCGATAACAGCCAGCGCGGCAAGGCACTCAGCCGCCGTGGCCGACGGGAACTCCGCTCCCTGAGCGATATGCTCAAGGGCAAGAAAGGGCGCTTCCGCCGCAACCTGCTCGGCAAGCGCGTGGACTATTCAGGTCGTTCAGTGATCGTGGTCGGCCCGCAGTTGAAACTGTACCAGTGCGGTTTGCCGAAAAGCATGGCGCTGGAACTTTTCCGCCCATTTGTGATTTCGCGGTTGGTGAGCCATAACTATGCGGCCAACGTCAAGGGTGCGCGCCGCTTTATCGAACGCAACCGGCCCGAAGTCTATGAAGCACTAGAGGAAGTCATCAAGGATCGCCCGGTTCTGCTGAATCGTGCCCCCACATTGCACCGCCTGGGCATCCAGGCTTTTGAGCCGATCCTGATCGAAGGCTCTGCCATCCAATTACACCCGCTGGTCTGTACCGCCTTCAACGCTGACTTCGATGGCGACCAGATGGCAGTTCATGTGCCTCTTTCTGATAAAGCCGTGCAGGAGGCTCGTCGCTTGATGCTGGCTTCCAGGAACCTGCTGAAACCTGCTGACGGTGAACCCATCATCGGTCCCTCCAAGGATATGGTGTTGGGTGTCTATTACATGACCATGCTGCATACGAAGCCGCACAAAGGGGATGGACGCACGTTCTCTGATATCGACGACGTCGATTTGGCTTATCAATTAGGCCAGGTGGATGTACATTCCAAGATCAAGGCTCGTTTAACCACCTGGTTCGATGAGAATCATGACCGCCTGCCTGAAGCGGAAACCCGCGTGATAGAAACCACCGTTGGACGGGTTCTCTTTAACCGCATCCTGCCGGAAAAAGTGCAATTTATCAACCGTCAGTTGGAAAAAGGTGGCGTGAAGGACCTGATCGCTGAAGTTTATGAATTGTATGGTCAGGACGTGACGACTGAAACCGCGGATGGGATCAAGCGCATCGGCTTCGAGTATGCCATGCGCTCCGGCACCACCATTGCGGTCTCTGACATTACCGTTCCTCCGCAAAAGCAGGAAATTATAGAAAAGGCACTCAAGGATGTGGAGCTGGTACAGAGGGATTTCCGGCGCGGCCTGTTGACCGAGCAGGAGCAGAACGAACGCATCATCCAGATTTGGCAGCTCACCACCAACGATGTCGCCAAATCGGTCCGCAATGCCCTCGACCCGGATGGCAACCTTTCCACCATGGCCAACTCAGGCGCCACCAAGGGTGGGTTCGGTCCCATTTCACAGTTGGCTGGAATGCGCGGTCTGATGGCTGACCCATCCGGGCGCATTATTCCGATGCCAATCCGCTCTAACTTCCGCGAAGGCCTGACAGCTCAGGAATACTTTATTTCAACCCATGGTGCCCGCAAAGGCCTGGCAGATACCGCGCTGCGTACCGCAGATGCAGGTTATCTGACCCGTCGCCTGGTGGATATTGCCCAGGACATCATTATCAATGAACCTGACTGCGGCACTCACAATGGAATTTGGATCCGCAGGAAGGACGATGTTGCCGGCCAATCCATGGCATCCCGCTTGTATGGACGACTGGTTGCTGAACGTGTCCTCGATCCAAAAACTGGTGAAGTACTGGCTGAACCGGACGATATCCTCGACCGGGACCTGGCACGCAAGATTACGAATGCTGAGGTTGGGGAAGTAAAGGTTCGTTCAGCTCTGACATGCGAGTTGACCCACGGGATCTGTGCCAAATGTTACGGTGTTGACCTGGCGCGTGGCATCATGGTCGAAATGGGTTCTGCCGTCGGCATTGTAGCTGCCCAGTCAATCGGTGAGCCAGGTACACAGCTAACCCTGCGTACCTTCCATACCGGTGGTGTGGCTGCCGGCGGTGATATCACCACCGGTCTGCCGCGCGTGGAAGAACTATTCGAGTCCCGCAAACAACCGAAGGGTGAAGCGGTCGTCGCCGAGATCAAGGGCACGGTTCGCATTATCCAGTCGGACAAGTATGCTGACATGCGTCTCGTCCGCGTCGAACAAAGTGAAATGATCCATGATGAATTCGACGTACCAAAGGAATGGAAGATCCAGGTGAAAGATGAAGGCGAAGTCAAGGCCGGCGATATTATTGCCACGTTGGAAGACGCCACCATTGCAGCAGAACACGGCGGGAAAGTCCGTATCGAGAAGCGCAAGGTATACGTTTCACGCGAGCAGCATGAAGAGATCGAGCACGAAATCCCCACCACGCTCCGCCTGCTGGTTAAGGATGGCGATCATGTGGAGGATGGACAGCCGCTGACCGAAGGTTCGTTGAACCCGCACCGGGTCCTGCGCGTGCAGGGACGGGAAGCCTGCCAGATGTACCTGATGACCGAGATCCAGAAAGTTTATCGCTCGCAAGGTCAGAATATCCATGACAAGCACTTCGAAGTCATCATCCGCAAGATGTTGAGCAAGGTTCAGGTTGTCCGCCCGGGTGACACCCGTTACCTGCCTGGCGATGCCGTGGAACGGTTGGAAGTCCAGCGAGTCAACGAGCAATTATTGGCTGAAGGGAAGACCCCTGCCAAGTTCCATGAACTGCTGCTAGGGGTTACCAAGGCTTCCCTCAGCACAGACTCGTTCCTCTCAGCCTCCTCGTTCCAGCACACCATCAAGGTGCTGGCAGGCGCAGCCATCGGTTCTTCCACCGACCCGCTCTATGGGCTGAAGGAGAACGTCATCATCGGCAAGTTGATCCCGGCAGGCACCGGTTTTGTACACGGGCGCTTCCTGGCAGTTGAAAAGGCACTTGCGCAAGCGGGTTCCTCCCAGTGGACAGAAATACCGGATGCTGGAGCCTCCGATTAGATCTCCATTCCTGGTAGGTTTTTCATGTCTGACATGGAAATTCGAGGCAGCCGCAAGGCTGCCTCTTTTTATTAAATATTGCGATGGGGGATTGTTATTTGGGATAATAAATCGTATGATGATTATGAAATCCACCGTTTAAAAAAGGGAGGTTCCTATGCTTCGGAAAAAATATATGGCGGTATTCGCCTCTATATTCCTTATTCTTGCTGCTGGATGCAATTTACCGGGCGGGATTCCAGTGATCAGCGCTAACACCCAGGATCCGGCCATTGCCATTCAGACTCAGGTGGCTGGGGTCGTTGCTTCCACTCAAGCAGCCCAGACAGCTCTTGCTGAAATGGTCGCATCCACCCTGGCTGCCATGGTGACCAGCACGCCTGAGTTTACTTTTACGCCTTCCCTTACTCCAACGCCAACTTTCACTCCCACACCAACGATTACTCTTACCCCCGTAGTTCCCATGGTCAGCATCTCGGTTCAAACCAACTGCCGATCCGGACCTGGGACCGCCTACGATAAAATGGGGGTGATGAATGTTGGAGAGACTGCCGAGGTGGTGGGTATCAGTGTATTTAACGATTACTGGATTATCAAGCTGCCTGCCAATCCTGCCATCATCTGCTGGCTTTGGGGAAAGTACGCCACCGTGTCGGGGAACACCTCCGGTCTACCGGTCAGTAATCCACCACCCACGCCCACACCTGCAGCCACTTTCACCCCGGTTCTGAACTTCTCTGTCTCGTTTGTCGATAACACTTTCTGTGCGCCGCAATATGCATTCCAGTTCCAGGTGGATAATACTGGTGGTATCACTTGGGAATCCATCAGGATTGCTGTTACTGATAATACTTCCATGACTACCACCTCCCATACTCTTGATAGTTTTCGAAGCTATGAAGGATGTGCCATTGAAAGCAACCAGTTGAATCTGGACCCGGGGGAGGGCGGACATGTGGCAAACATCAACCCGGGTCAACTTAGTTACAATCCTTCCGGACACCACTTCACGGCTATATTCACCCTCTGCTCCACAAATGGCTTGGCCGGAACATGCCTGGATAAAACGATCACTTTCAACCCATAAGTCTCACAGGGCGGCCATTTGGCCGCCCTGTTTATTTCTCCTTGACGCTTTTCCTCTTTCCCCTTAAGATAAACCAAAGATAGAACATTCTTTCACTATGCAGGAAATAAAAGATCGTATTCCCCTGTAGGTGGATTCAAGGAGCCATTATGGAACTCGGCCTCGTCCGAAAAATTGACATTGACCATGAGATGCAGCAGTCCTACCTTGATTATGCCATGAGCGTGATTGTCGCGCGCGCCCTCCCGGATGCGCGTGATGGCCTTAAACCCGTCCAACGCCGCATCCTGTATGCCATGTACGACATGGGGATTCGCTCCGACAGTCCTTATCGCAAGTCTGCCCGTATCGTTGGAGAGGTGCTTGGTAAATACCATCCCCATGGAGACCAGTCTGTTTACGAAGCCATGGCGCGCATGGCTCAGGACTTTTCCATGCGGACGTTGATGGTGGATGGGCAGGGGAACTTCGGTTCGGTGGACGGCGACCCTCCGGCTGCCATGCGCTATACCGAGGCTCGGCTGGCTGCACCCGCGCTGGATCTGCTGGCAGACATCGGCAAGGATACGGTCGATTATATTGATAACTTCGATGGTACTCTCACCGAACCGACGGTGCTTCCTTCCGCCATCCCTAACCTGCTGGTCAACGGAGCCACAGGGATTGCCGTTGGCATGGCTACCAATATCCCTCCCCACAACCTGGGAGAGATTGCTGACGCCTGCGTTTATATGCTCGAAAAATGGGAAAAACTCGACGACATCAATGTTGAAGATTTGATGGAGTTCGTTGAAGGTCCCGATTTCCCCACCGGTGGCATCATCATCGAGCAGAAGGGGGAAGAAGGGATTGAGGCTGCCTACGGCAAAGGCCGGGGCCGGGTAACGATCCAGGCCAATGCCCATATAGAAGAAATGGAGCGCAGTAAGAGCCGCATCATTGTTACGGAACTTCCCTATCAGGTCAACAAATCCAGCCTGATCGAGCGCATCGCCGAGCTGGTGCGGGATGGGCAGCTGGAGGGGATCACCGATTTGCGGGATGAATCGGACCGTCAGGGTCTGCGCATTGTCATCGAGTTGACCAAGAACGTTGAGCCAGAGAAGGTCCTTTCCGCATTGTACAAGCGCACGCCGATGCAGTCCACCTTCAGCATCAACCTGCTGGCCCTTGTGGATAATGAGCCGCGCCTGCTCAACCTGAAACAAGCCCTGCGGGTCTACCTTGATCACCGGCTGGCTGTTATTAAGCGCCGAACCGAATTCGATCTGAAAAAGGCGCGTGCCCGGGCGCATATTCTCGAAGGCCTGATGGTTGCGCTTAAGCACCTGGACGAGATCATCGCACTTATCAAGGCCTCGCCCGACGTGGAATCAGCCCGCACCCGTTTGATGAAGCGCTTCAAGCTGTCGGAACTTCAGGCAAATGCCATTCTGGAAATGCAGTTGCGCCGGCTGGCTGCGCTGGAACGCAGGAAAATAGAGACCGAGTACAAGGAAACGCTGGTCCAGATCAAGGAATTGGAAGGGTTGCTGAAATCTTCAAAAAAGATGAGGACTGTGGCGGCCGAAGAGTTACTCAAGGTTAAGGAAGCCTACGGGGACCGGCGCAGAACCCAAATTGTCAGCATGAAAGGCCGCAGGGCAAAAAAAGCTCCGCTGACCGCAGCTGAACTGGTCGTGGAGCAGGTGGTCTGGGTCGGCATGACTGCCGCTGGGATGATCGCCCGTACTCGTGATGACAAACCGCCGCGTCTTTCTGGTTCTGAGGCACCCAAACTGCTGGTTAAAGCCAATGCCACTGACACGCTCTACCTTGTCAGCGAGCGCGGTTTGGCAGCCGCGGTTGCGGTCCATACCCTGCCGGAAGCTGAAAAGTTGGCCGACGGTAACTCATTTAGCAAACAATCTCCTCTCCAAGCCGACGAAGTCCCGGTGGCGGCATTTGCCCTGCCTTCACGGAAATCCGAACTTCCGGGAGAAACCACCCTCCTGACAGTTACCCGCGGCGGAATGGTTAAAAAGAGTCTCGTCAGTGACCTTCCCGGTCCGTCAGCGCAGACCTTCCGCCTGGTAAACGTGAACGAGGGAGATGGTTTGGGTTGGGTCGCGCTAACCGATGGCGGTAAAGAGGTTTTACTGGTCACCGCGCTCGGCATGGCGATTCGTTTCAACGAGGAGAACGTCCGCCCAATGGGTCTGGCTGCGGCAGGTGTCAATGGGATTAAATTGGGGGTGGGAGATGTGGTCGTCGGGATGCAGATCCTGCCGGGAACAGGCGACCTGTTTTTGATTGCTTCGGACGGAAAAGGAAAACGGGTGGAGGCAAAGGACTTCCCCGCCCAGGGACGCTATGGCAAGGGCGTTATCGCCTGGGAAATGGCACGCGGCGTTACCCTGGGTGGTCTGGCAATGGGCAAACCAAATGCCATCGTGACCCTGCACCTTCTCAAGGCTGCACCGAAGATGGCGCGTCTCGACGAGGCTCCGCTTCGCAAGCGCACCGCCATAAGGGGCGATGCAGTGTTGGAGGTCAAGCCCGGGGATATTTTGCTCGGGTTGACCGAGGGCTGGGCAGTGGAGCGATTCGTCGAACTGGTGAAGAAGGACGACAAGAAGAAAACCTCTTCAAAGAAGAAATGAACCTGGGAGAAAAGAAATCGCCCCGCACCATGGAAATTGATGCGGGGTGATTGGTTTTAATTGCGCGCCCGATCGGTTTTACGACCTCAAAATATGTGGAAATCTTACCCCTGTACGTTTCCCACCAGCCCCAAATCGGGGGCAATGCTGCGCATGGCAGTGATGACATTACCCACGTGCTCCCAGAGTTCGATGCCGAACTCTGCCGCTGCTTTTTGGATCTCCTCCCGGTTCGCGCCAGCCGCAAAGGCCTTGTCCTTCCACTTCTTTTTAATGGATGACGGCTCCAGGTCCAGGAGTGATCGGGATGGGCGGACCAGCGCCACCGCGGTGATCAATCCGGTTACCTCATCGCAGGCGTAGAGAGCTTTCTCCATGCGAGACTGGCGTGGTACACCGGTGTGATCGGCGTGGCTCATGATGGCGCGGATGATCTCATCCGGCACTCCGCGCTGGCGCAGGATGGGTTCCCCCGCCAGGGGATGCTCTTCAAGGGTTGGATGGATCTCCCAGTCGAAGTCATGCAGCAGGCCGGTAAGAGCCCACAGTTCCACATCCTCTCCAAATTTCCCCGCGTAGAAGCGCATGGCGGCCTCCACAGCCAGCATGTGCTTAACCAGGTTGTCATTTTTAACGTATTCACGGACTAGAGCCAGGGCTTTTTCACGAGTCATATGTTTTTCAGAGCCTTATGGAAATATTGGTTCCGGGTTTCCCAGCACGGGAATGGGATGACTGATGTTCACATCCCATAGGGCGGCGACAGTGGCAAACAGTTCGCGCGCATTCCAGTATAGCACCGAAGACTTGCGGTACACGCGCAGGTTGGTTTCCACACCCACCGCGTCAATTCCAAGGCGGTTGCACTCGTAGAGGGCGCGCGGCAGGTGGAAGGCTTGTGTCACCAGGATAGCTTCAGACACACCAAAGATGGCTTTCGCCCGGTAGCAGGTGTCGTAGGTTCGCCTGCCGGCATAATCGAGCACAATGGCTTCATCCGGGACACCAAGTGAAATGGCCACCTCCCGCATTACCTCGGGTTCGTTGTAGTCCACAAATCGGTTATCACCGCTCATCAATATTTTTTCTACCTTCCCCTCGAAATATAAACTGGCGGCCATCTGGACCCGGTCCTGCAGGACCGGGCTGGCGGTGCCATTCCGCCATACCCCCGCTCCGAAAACGATTGCAGCTCTGTTGGAGGGAACCTCCACTGCCGAGTATGTTTTCGGGCGCGCATACAGCCCGGTCGCAAGCCGTGGAACGACCAGGATAATTACTCCAAGTGCAACAAGAATGATAAGGGTATTCAGGAACATTTTGGCAATACGTTTAAACACAGGCGGTATTCTACCATGCAAAATTTCGGTCAATAAAAAACTTGTCCCAATGTTGCCTCGAGGAATCAAAGAACCCGTTTCCGCTGGCGAAACGGGTCCTTCTGGATTACAGGTTATTTATGCCAACCTTTTGCGTACTTCAGCGCTCAGGAAGTCCATGGCCCACACCACCGCTACGATCGCCCAGATGGCTGTCCCGGCCTTGTGGTATCCGATCATCGAGTTGATCTGCGTGCTTAAGTAGTAACCAATGCCGCCGCCGCCGACGAAGCCGATGATGGTGGAAATGCGGATATTGATGTCCCAGTGATAGATCGTGTAGGAGACGAAATCTGGGACGATCTGCGGGATCACGGAAAACACCACCGTTTGGAGCCGGTTTGCGCCGGTAGCCTGGAGGGCTTCGATCGGGCCTGGATCAATGTTTTCAACGGCTTCTGAAAACATTTTTCCGAGGGAAGCGGTCGTAACCACCATCAGGGCAAGTGTACCCGGGAAGGGTCCAAACCCGAGCCAGAAGGCGAAGACCGTCGCCATTACGAGCGGATCGTACGACCGGATGAGGTTGAAAAATGATCGGGTTAAGTAATAGACTGTTGTGCCCACCGGTCCGCGCCTGGTAATGTTGCTGGCTGCCAGGAAACTGAGCGGGACCGCAATTAATGTAGCGATGGAGGTGGATAAAAGTGCCATGAAGATGGTGACGAACATGGCTTGGAGCACGTCATTGACCGCCTGGCTTGGCTTCAGATTGCCCACCGGCACCCGCGTATCCACCTGGATATTGCTGGCAGTATTGTTCACCGAACCCGCAATTCCCTTGGCATCCAGTTGGGCGGTGAAATACCCGCTCTCATCAGTGGTGGCATATGGCAGAGTATAGGTCCGTTGGTCCGGGAACTGCCAGCGGATGGCGATCTGGGAATTGGGTGAGAGGTTGAATCCTTCAAGTGTAAAGATATCTTTTACACTTGCACAGGGGACACTGGTGGTAAGATGCGGACCTGAGCTGGCGGGCGTGGCATCTGGAGCTGACCCGCAAGGGATCGGGAAGGCGATTTCGATGGTGGTGGTTTCGAGATCGCGGGTTGTCAGGTCGGGAGCCAGGATCGCGGTGATCAGCGCCTTGGCTTTGGGGGCGTCCTTGATCAGCCGAACAAAATCGATTTTCGTGACCTTGGCTGAATACCCGATAATAACAACTCCAGCCGCGATCAGGATGGTCATCAGGGCGATGCGCCAGACAGGAGGTCGGTTTTTCATCGCTACACCAACCTTTCCCGCACTTTGGCACTAAGGAAATCCAACAGGATCACCACTACCGCAATTGCAATGAAGGCCGCGCTGACGGCCCGCAACTGATTGTTCTGGATCCACTGGATCAGGTAGAGTCCGATCCCTCCACCACCCACCATACCGATGACGGTAGCTGAACGGACGTTGATGTCCCACCGGTAGATCGTGAACGAGGTAAAGGGTGGGATGATCTGGGGGATTACGCCGTAGCGGACCACCTGGACCCAGTTTGCGCCGGTAGCCCTGATCGCTTCGATCGGCCCAGGATCGATCCCCTCAATAACTTCCGAATAAAGTTTAGCCAGCGCTGCCACCGAGTGGAACGCCAGCGCAAGGACGCCTGCGAATGGTCCCAGGCCGGTGATGACTACGAAAATGATGGCGAGGATCAGTGCCTCTATGGACCGCAGAATGTTCAGGATGGTGCGGACGATCACGTATATCCCAAAGGTGATCGGGTTGCTGCTCATCAGGTTGCGGGCTGCCAGGAAACTGATCGGGATGGCCAGGATAATCCCCAGGACGGTTGCCATTAATGCCATGGTTACCGTCTCCAGCATGCCCTTTATTGCGTATTCGCCGTTGAAAGAAATCCGGTAACCGCCCGTGTAATGATATTGATCAAAAAAGATCTGATGCTCCAGGGTTATGGTTTTATCCGGTTGAGCCATCAGGATATTCAGCGGCACATGGATGGTGGTCGTAAGCGAGCCGTTCGCGTCGGTGCGGACCACCAGCATTGAGCTCCCGTTAACTCCTCCAAGCAGGTTCGTATCACCGATGGCCGTATCCCACCAGATTTGGGTATCAGTATCCGGCCACATTCCCGAAACCGATACGGCAAGTTCATCTGTAGGTCCCCCGCAAGCCGGGGTCACGGATGCTGCCATGCCCTGGTCTGTTCGTTTGGCGGTCGGTGCGGGACCACTCGTTGGGCAGGGCACATACACCGGCGTCCACATGCTGTTTTTATCACTGCTGCGTTCGATAAGATCGGGGTGGAGCATGGGGCGAGCAACTGCAACGGCTCTGTCGAGACTTGCTGCCGCAAAATTGACCCCAACCACCTGCCAGCCGATTCCGTAAGCTGCAGCCAGGCCGAACACGACTGGGATCAGGATGGTTCGCGGTTTCCCACCTGCTAGGCTGGCAGCATCCCAGATATTCCACAGCCACATCCCAGCTGGTGCAAAATACCAGGCCGGGTGCCCATACCAGGCCACCATTCCGGTTACCACCAAAGTGGCCAACAGGACGGCTACCCCACGGTACCTGCGTTTGACAAAAGCCTGTCCCAGCCCCGGCACGAGGGTGGAGAGTAATGCAGCTATGGCAGTTGAACGATGCGATGGGGTACCGGTGGTCATGCAGGGGCCTCGAAGGAAGCTGCGCGCACTTCCTGAGCTTCCTCGCCGTAAATTTCCTTGAACTTCGCCCGGTTGATTTGTTCTGGCAAACCTTCGAAAACTAAAATGCCATCTTTCAGCGCGATCACGCGCGTGGCATACCGATGAACGAGATCCAAAAAGTGCAGACTGCACAGGACGGTTATGCCGTCCTTGTTCAATTGTTCAAGATATTGAAGGATCGAATGGGAAAGGACGGGGTCGAGACTGGCCACTGGTTCGTCCGCAAGGACGATGCGTGGTTCTTGCATCAGGGCGCGCGCGATCCCCACCCGTTGCTGCTGTCCGCCTGAAAGGGCGTCCGCACGGCTGGAAGCTTTATCGCCAATTCCCACCCGCTCGAGGGCTTTCAAAGCCCTTTGCCGGTCTGCGGAGGACCATATGCCCAGGATGGATAGCCATGGGTTGGCATACCCAAGTCGACCGGAGAGAACATTTGTCATCACGCTGGAGCGCCTGACCAGGTTGAATTGTTGGAACACCATGCCGATGTTTCGGCGGATTTTTAGCAACTCCTTGGGGGAAGCGGCGGTAATGTCCCGTTCGTCCCAGGTGATCTTGCCATCGGTTGGTTCGATCAGGCGGTTGATGCAACGTAACAGGGTGGACTTGCCTGAACCAGAGAGACCAATGACGACCAGGAATTCGCCATCCTTGACTTCGAAGCTTACATTCTTTAAAGCTTTCGTCCCACTAGGGTAGATTTTTGTGAGGTTTTGGACGCGCAGCATTATGCACCTGTCGGTGGAAAAAAAGAGGGAGGGCTTTCGCCCTCCCTCTTTTTACACTGGAGTTTAACCGTTATAGTTGTTGAAATCGAACTTGATCGATTGCAGGTAGACACGGAAATCATCGAAGAACGAATCTTCGACTTTTTCCACTCCGCCCCAGTTGTAACCGGCACCCTTGAGCAATGCCTGGCCATCAACTGTAGTACCAATCTGCACGAGGGCGTCGGTGATCTTGGCGCGAATGTCGGCTGGGACTGCAGCACCAAAGGCAACGGTATCATTCGGGATGATTGGATCGGAGATCCAGATGGTGACAACCTGGGAAGCTGCATCTGGGAAATCTGCGGTGATGTCTGGCATGGGTACATAGGTAGCGCCGAAGTTGCAGATCTCGCCCTTAGGGCTCAGGTAAACCGACTTTACAACCGTCGGATGGCCCTGTACCCAGGCGCCCGCGGAGGTCTTGATGCCACTGCTGGCCAGGAACCCGGAGGGCACCAGGTACCCCGAAGCAGACAGGGGATCAGTCCAGCAGGGTTTTTTGCCGGCGAACTGAGCAAGTGCCGTAGCGGCGTCCGCAGTATCCTTTCCGGTGGCGGGATCATAATAAACGGTGAATCCCTGAGCTACGTTGGCAATGTACTGGAAGCCATAATGATCGGAAGCATTCCGCATGGCAACAACTGCCACGTCCGCGTAACCCTTGGCTTTCGCAACGATGTAGGCAGCCGGGGGCAGCCAGCCAATTTGGGCATTACCGGAACCCATGGCTTCGATCAGGGCAGCATAGTTGGTTGGGACGGTCACTGAAAATTCATAACCGGTCAACGACTTTAATTGATCGGCCAGAGCCTGGCCACCGGTGCTCAATGTCTGCGTGCTGGTCGACGGGGCGAATGCCATGACGATCGGCATGGCGGCCGTACCTAATGGATTGGTGGTGGGTACTGCCGTGGGCGGTACAGCCGTGGGTGGGGCCTTGGTCGGTGGGACTGCGGTCGGAGGCACGGCGGTGGGGGTTGCAACGGGACCGCATGCTGTCAGCAGCATGACGGCCGCAACCAATATCGAAGCGAACACAAAAACTTTCTTCATTTTCTTCTCCTCTCAAGGGAATAGGGTTTTGGGGATGGTCCCCAGCGATAAAAAGATAATATATCTAAATCCCAAAAAATGCAAGTGACAGGTCTCATAATCTTTAAAAAAAACTTCTAACAATTGATAACAAGAATGGATTTTCAACTATTTTGTTTTCGGTTCCAATCAGGGATGACGTATTTTTCTGTTACCAAATGTCCGCTGCGTGCTTTTTCCAAGGTACTGAGTTCACCCGGCCGAAGTGTCAGTGCAAGCACAGATCTGAAAGCAGTGACAAAAGCTTGCGCGGCCTCATTCCACGATACATTGTGTCCCAAAGCTTTTTCCACGGTCGTTGCCCTTTCCAGCAGGCGGCTGGCGGCACGCGTGCGGGCCTCATCGTCTTGGAAAACCAGGACCTGCAGGATGCGAGTCAGGTCACCGGTCAGCGGCAGGGATCCGTGCTGGAGGATGCCTTCCTTACGGCGGGCTTGTGCTGAACCAACCAGTTTCTTCCCCCCCACTGTAATCTCCGAGGTGGACGGGACTTCGAAACAGACCGGGTTGGGTGTTTTGCTGTTCGCTACCTTTTGTTCATGTATTTCCACTGGTAGGTTGAGCAGGCGTAATGCCTCCACTAAGGCCGCCGCCAGGCGGCTGTAAGATTCGAGAACAGTCCCGGCTACGCGCGGCTCTGTGAGCGGAGCGATCACCGAGTAAGTTAGTTCGTCGGTGTGCAGGATTGCCCGCCCACCCGTGGGTCGGCGGACCAGCTCCCAGCCGCGGGCTTGCAGGCGCGGGAGGTCCACATCCTTGAGTGGTTGTGCGTATCCAAGCGAGAGACAGGCTGGTTCCCAGGCATATAAGCGCAGGGTGGGTTGTGAATCTCCCCCGACTACCCCTTCGAGAACAGCTTCGTCAACAGCCATGTTCCATGCCCCGTGTGCCGGAGGGGTGGTGAGCAAGCGCCAGGTATCTTTCATCAACTTGCTGCTTTGATTTCTTCTAAAACTTTTTCCACGGCATCGGGGGAGGCTTCCTCCAGCGGAGGGCGGACCGGCCAGCGTGGGAAGCCATGTTGCTTTGCCAGCAGGGCTTTCAATATGGGTGGGAAGGGTGGATATTTTTCCAAGGTTTGACGGATTTCCGTAACCCGACTTTGAATTTCAGAAACATCCTCGCCTCGCTGGAATGCATCCCATATCTGTCGTAATTCCGGCGAGATCAAATTGGCCGGAGCGGTAATGCAGCCTTGGGCGTGGTTTTCCAATGCCGTCTGGAAAAGAGAATCGGTACCGGTCAACACCAGCAGGTCCGAACCGAAACATTCTCCCAGTTGGCGGACAAATTCAATATTGTGCGATGAATCTTTTATCCCGGCGAATTGGTTTGGGAAGGCGTCTTTAAGTCGGGCTAGCAGGTCGGTTGAGAAACCGATCCCAGTCGTGCCGGGGATATGGTATCCGAGCAGGAACCCATCCGATGGGACAGCCATCTGGATCAATTCGCTGAAATAGTGGAAAAGGCCCGTCTCTGTTGCCTTGCGGTAGTAATAGGGGGGCAGGACGACCACAGCCTCGCATCCCAGTTCAAAAGCAGATCGTGTAAGTGCAATGGTTTCGGTGAGACTGGGTGTCCCGGTCCCGGCGAGGATTTTGTATGCCCCCTTTTGACTGGGTCGGAGCATTCCTCGCGCCTGCAGGGCGACCCGTAAAATCCCGAGTCGTTCCTCCGGGGAAAAGGAGGGTCCCTCACCGGTTGTCCCCAATAGTAAAATGCCGTGACAGCCGCGCCCGGCGAGGAAGTCCAGCAAAGATGGGATGGCCTCCAGATCGGGGGAAAAATCTTGTTTTAGCGGGGTTACTGCCGCTGAGTACACTCCTGCCAATGGATGCATTATTTTACCTCTTCGAGAAAATCTATAGCAGCCTTCCGAGGCGAAACAAGCTTGTGTCCTTCATCATGGAGGTATCGCTGGCGATCGAGTACCCACAGGTATAAATCGCCTTCCGTTTTACCGGGAAACTCCTTCAGGATGCCACTTCGCCGGATATTACTGATTATGGGCTTGTAGACTTTGTCGTACCAGTGCCCCACTGCCTCTTCATCTGGAATATCCCGTTTTAAATCCAATCCCATGAAGTAGCGGTGGACGGCGATGTGTTCGAGCATACGGTCGAACCCGTCAGGAATGGTAAGTTTAATTCTGGCTTTTGGGCGGATGCGGTCCAACTCTGTACGTTCGAGGAAGTCCACTTTTTCGCTTAGGATTTCCAGGTCTTCGATCTTCAACTCGGGTGTGATATTTACCTTGGTGGAACACTCCCTTATTTCTGCATCGATGCTCAACTGGCCCTTTTCGCGTGCAACTGATAGTCGGTGGTGACCATCCACTACAAAATACACCTCCCCAACCTTGTAAAGGACTATCGGTGGAAGATTTACATCCTGGTAGAAGGCGCGATCGATATTTTGCCAACGGTCGGCGTTTTGGTTGTCGATAGGTAGAAAGGCGCGGTCGAACTGGTGGTATCGATTAAGGCTGCCGACGATCTTTTTAACTTCCACCGTTCGGACGCCTCGATAAATTGGTCCGCCGATGTGTAATTTCTCTTTCACATCATCGTAAGAAAGCAGCGTGGTTGGCTGTCTGCCCAATATACTTAGGATGTGATTCCAAAAAGCTTTTAATCGTGCATGGGCAAAATCATCCTTCACGCGCGTGGCAAGTTTATCGATCATTTGGTTCCACCTCTAGCAGCCTGAAAGGGTTAACGTTGATAACCGTTGTGGTTCCCATCATTGTCACTGCCGGCAGTAGATTGCTTTTATATACCGGTGTATGCCCGTGCAGGAAATAGCGCGGCTTGAAAACCCGGATGAAATCCCGGAAGGCTAAAAAGCCGACATGTGCGGGATCGTTGTCATCATGGATGCCGAATGGCGGAGAGTGTGCAATCATGATATCCAGGGGATCATGGGTTCGGATTCGCTGTTGCAGGAGACCGGGCAGAAAGGAAATCAGGCGCGTATACATTTCTGCCTGGGTGTACTGGTTGGGGGGAAGGGGTTTGTAGCGAACGCTACCACCCAGGCCTGCAAGGTTTAACCCCTTGATTCGTATTACGCGTTTATCGAGATTATCACAACCCTGGGCCTGCTCGGAACAGTCGTGCGGATTATATCTTGCGTCATGATTCCCCGGCACGTAATACAAAGGCACATTCAGCATCGAGATTAGAAATTCAAGGTACTCATATGGCAGGTCTCCGCAGCTTAGAATCATTTCGATATCGCGGAAATGCTCTGCGATCTCCGCTGAGTATAATTGGTCTACCACGGCATCACTTACTGCCAATATTTTCAAAATATACGCTCCAACCGTATTGTGCCTCATTATTTATTTCCCCGCAAGGCTGCATGGTTTCTGTTATTACCATCGTCATTGCCGCAACCATTGTTTGCTGGCTTTTTATCTTGGTTCGGGCTGCTATTGCCTCCCAGTAGAGGACCAACGGAATTTATTTCACGAAATGGTTCGTCTGGATTTATGTGTCGAAGTGTATAGACAGGACTGGCGTGAGTGAGCTGGAAACCCCAAGGATGCCCTGCCAGACAGGTTGCCAATCCAGACCGGGGTGGCTATAATTCATCCAACATGCATTTCTTAGGAGTATGATCTGGAGCCTAAAAAGAACACGAAACCAAAAGAGGATGAAGAGTCCCCTGACAGCTCATTCAACCAGCAGCTGATTTCTGGAATAACGCTTGTTAATCGGTATGTCATCCAGGAAGTGATTGGCGTTGGAGGCATGGGTTCTGTTTATCGCGCCCGTGACCTGCACTTCCCCAGCGTGGTGAAATTGGTGGCGGTCAAGGAAATGATCAACCGTGCTCCAGATCCGCTGGTGAGAAAAAATATTGTCCAGAACTTCGAGCGCGAAGCCAATCTCCTGGCAACCCTCAATCACCCTTCCATCCCCCGGATTTATGATTATTTTACTTCAGACAACCGATCTTACCTGGTGCTGGAATTTATCCATGGCAAGGATCTGGAAGCCATAATTAATGAAACTCCTGGTTTCCTTACGGAAGAACGTGTCCTCGGGTGGGCCATCGAATTATGCGATGTGCTTGCCTCCCTTCATGCCCATAAACCCGACCCGATCATTTTCCGGGACATGAAGCCCTCCAACGTCATGATTAATCCCGCTGACAATGTCATCCTGGTGGATTTTGGTATTGCCAAGCCATTCCTGGTCGGACAAAAAGGTACCATGATCGGAACGGAGGGGTATTCGCCGCCCGAGCAATATCGCGGAGAAGCCGGCCCCCTGGCAGATATTTATGCTTTGGGAGCCACCATCCATCACGCCCTCTCGCGGCGCGACCCGCGTCTGGAACCTCCATTCTCATTCGGCGAACGCCCGTTGCGCAAAATTAACCCGGCAGTTTCTGCAGAACTCGAAGCCGTCATTGATACGGCCCTTCAATATAATCCTGAAGATCGCTTCCCGACTGCCGAAGCGATGAAAGAAGCCCTGGTTGCTGCAGGTCGCAAGACCGGCCTCCTTAATCGCACCAGCATTCCCACCGCTGCCATCCAGGCTTCCATTGGGATTAAACCCCTGTGGGTTTTTCAGTGTGAAGATGAAGTTCGCGGTGCGCCCCTTTATCATGAAGGTGCCATCTTCATCGGGTCCTATGATCACAACCTCTATTCCTTGAATGCGGCCGATGGAAAATTGAATTGGAAATATGCCACTGACGGGGGGGTGGTTACCCGCCCGGCTGCCTTTGAAGGCGATATTTTTATAGGTTCCGAAGACCAGCGCTTGCATGTCGTCAGTGCCCGCACCGGCAAAGTAAATTGGACTTATTACACGGAAGGCCGGGTGCACTCCTCCCCGCGCATCGCCGAAGGGCACGTTTTCTTTGGCTCTGATGACATGCACATCCATGCGGTGAACCTGTTGAGCGGGCGGGCTGCATGGAAATTCGAAACCGCCGCACCGGTGCGTTCTACTCCTTTCGTGGCGCATGATACGGTCTTTGCCGGTTGTGAAAATGGAGATTTTTATTGTGTGGATTTCCGCGGCGAAATGAAATGGCATTACAAGGCCAAGATGGCGGTGACATCCTCTCCTTGTGAAGCGGATGGAGTGGTTTATTTTGGATCACTGGACAGCAGTTTTTATGCCCTGGATGCAAAAGCAGGCTGGGTCATTTGGCGTTTCCGCATGGGGAAAGGTTCCATTGCTTCCCCCTATTCCTCGGAAGGATTGGTTTTTATAGGCTCTGCAGATGGAAATATCTATGCAGTTGATGCGCACACCTCCAAGGAAGTCTGGCGATTCAAGACTGAGCACCAGGTCAGCAGTTCTCCGGTCGTTTATAAAGATGCGCTTTACTGTGGATCCGCAGATGGGAATGCCTATTGCATTGAAGCTCGTACCGGTCGCCTGCGCTGGAAATTTTCGACAAAAGGTCCCATCACTGGATCACCACTGGTTTATGATGATATTGTCTACATCGGCTCCACTGACCACTTTCTATATACTCTGCTTGCATGAAAGCTTATATCCAAGGAGATAATAGTGAAATCATTCTTTGATCGGTTATTTCCCAAAAAGACCAGACCTCTATCTACACAGGATAATGTGACTACCACCCCCCTGCCCGTCGAACCGTTGGGGAAGGATACCATGCGCACTTCGCGCCTGGAACCTCAGCAATTAATTTCCGGTTGTGCCCAGTCAATCGGCAAGCAGCGTGATCATAATGAAGATAGCTTGTTTACCTTTTCTGCCACAACAGGGGGCGAAGCCAGTACGGCCCCGCTGGGTTTGTATATTGTCGCGGATGGAATGGGAGGGCATCAATTTGGTGAAGTTGCCAGTTCAGCTGCTATTCGGACAATGGCGAATTACATCCTGAAGCGTTTTCATACCTACCTTATCAATCCCTCTGAAGGGATGGAGGAGCCTCTCCAGGAAATGATGCGTGCCGCCATCACAGAGGCACAACGGGCTGTCACTCAAGCAGCCCCCGGGAGCGGGACTACCCTGACTGCCGCCTTGGTGCTTGGCCAGCAGATGACAATCGGACATGTGGGTGATAGCCGGGCCTATGCCGTCCGCACGGATGGACGCATCGAGGCGTTGACGCGGGACCACTCCCTGGTCAAACGGTTGGAGGAGCTGGGCCAGATCTCTTCGGATGAAGCCGCTGCCCACCCGCAGCGCAACGTGCTTTACCGCGCTCTCGGCCAGGGTGAAATACTTGAACCGGATATCTTTACGACCCCCTTCCCTCAGCCGGGCTATTTGCTTATTTGCAGTGATGGCTTGTGGAGTGTGCTCCCAGATGACAACCTTAACCGCCTGGTAACTGCCGCCCCCACCCTTCAGGAAGCCTGCCAAAGTTTGGTCGAAGCAGCAAATCATGCCGGGGGACCCGATAACATCAGCGCAGTTTTGGTACAATTATTGGGTTAATGACCAGCCAACCTGATTTCTACACACTTCTTGGTCTTGCCCGTAGTGCCTCTGCGGAAGACATTCGCCAGGCGTATTTTACGGCTGCGCGGCGTCTTCACCCCGATAAAAACACTGCCCCGGGTGATACGGAATTCTTCCTGGATGTCCAGGAAGCTTACGAAGTTCTTTCGAATCCCAAGAAACGCGCAAGGTACGATTTAACTTTACCCCCTGAAAAAAAGCCTGATATTTCACTGGATCAGCGCATCCTTTTCAGTCGCAATAGTCTGATTCGCTTGACTGAACCGCAGTTAATATATGTACTGATGGAATTTTCTCCCCCGGCAAATCCACAAACTCCTTCTGCCCCTTCACTGAACTTATGCCTGGTTCTCGACCGCTCCACTTCCATGCAGGGAGCCAACATGGATGTGGTCAAGGCCACAGCCATCCAGATTATGCGTAAAATGAAGCCTCAGGATATATTCTCGGTGGTGGCTTTCAGCGACCGGGCGGAAGTGATTATTCAGGCCAGCCGCAGCACGGACTTGACCAAACAGGAAGCGCGCATCCATATGCTTCAGCCCTCCGGCGGGACAGAGATCTTTTCCGGTCTCGAGATGGGGTACAACGAAATAATCCGAAACGTCCGTCACGCCCAGGTAAACCATATCATTTTACTTACTGACGGGCGAACTTATGGTGACGAGGATAAATGCATGAGCCTTGCCCACCGGGCGGTAGAACAGGGCGTCGGGATAAGTGGGTTGGGCATTGGTTCGGAATGGAATGATAATTTTTTGGATGGCCTGGCTTCCAGCACTGGCGGCAGCAGCATGTATGTTTCCCGCCCCCAGGACATCCAGCATACCCTCCTTGATAAATTCAACCAGCTTGGCAGTGCTTATGCCCAGGAAACCCGCATTGATTTTACAATCCCTGCAGGGATTGAATTGCACTATGCTTTTCGTATCCAGCCCGAAGCGGGTGCACTTTCTTACCAAAGTCCCATGTTGCTAGGCCCCGTCGTCCGGCAGACCAGCCTGAAAGTTTTAATGGAATTTGTTGTCCAGCCTCAAAATGTTCAACAAAACCCTGTAACTTTGTTTGATGGAAAAATATCTGTTACTTTATTTAGTGAACTCTCACCACCCAGGCCAATTCCGATTCAGCTCGTTCGCCCTGTTGCGGAGGAGGCCAGTGCGGAAGTCCCCTCTACGGCTATCCTGGAGGCTCTTTCCCGGTTGAAATTGTATCGGCTCCAGGAACAGGCGCGTTTGGAGGTCTCCGCAGGTGATTATGACCAGGCTTCCGAACACTTGCATCGTCTGGCAACGCATTTACTCTCCCGGGGGGAGCGCAGCCTGGCGCGCACTGCTCTATTGGAAGCTGAGAATATTCAACAAAATAAATCCTTTTCACAACAAGGCGGAAAAGAGATAAAATATGGAACGCGCGCCCTGTTGACGTCAGGGAGAGGTTCAGAAGATCTATGATTATTTGTCCAAATTGTCAGCACAAAGAAATGAGTGGCGCAGTCTATTGCAGCAAATGTGGGGCACAATTGATAGATATGACCATTGCCACTCATAAAATCCATACTGCTGAAACTCGCCAGGAGGTCCAGCGCGATACTACCCATACTCAACCTCCACCTCCTCCTCCCGTGCATTTGCAGTCCTGGATTTCTTTGAACATGATTGAGAGCGGTCAGATCCTGCCCCTGGCTGACCGCACGGAGTTTACGCTTGGACGTTCAGCTGAAGGGCAGCCCATTGTCCCGGATGTGGACTTGTCGCCCCATAATGCATATGCCAATGGCGTTTCGCGCCTTCACGCGGTTCTGAAATTGATCCAGGATCATATCGTGATCATGGATTTGGGATCTTCCAATGGTACCTATTTGAACGGTAGTCGCTTGCAGCCATATGTGGAGACGCCGATCGCTCACGGGGACGTGATCTATCTGGGCAAACTAAAAATACAAGTGTTGATCGAATAGTAAAGGTCGGTTCGAATGGCCTACACCGTTATCGTACATATTTCAAACGAAGACCCTGTTTGCGGCGAGTTGGATCAATTGCCTCAAACCGGCGATACGCTCATTACCATTCACAATCCTCGTCGCCGTGACGGCAAGGATATTCATTATTTATCCAACGATATCATCACTGTCATCTGGCCTGTCAATCAGATTTCGTTTATTGAAGTCATGCCGAGCGAAGGTGAAGAACGCATCATCGGATTTGTAAGAGAATGAGCATGGAAGAGGAATCATTAAAACGGCGCAAGATTCTGGTGGTGGATGATGAAGAGCGCATGGTGCGATTCATCCGCTTGAACTTGGAACATGATGGCTTTGTGGTGATCGAAGCTTTTAATGGAAAGCAGGCTCTCCAGCGATTGCGCGATGCAACCCCCGACCTGATCCTGCTCGATGTAATGATGCCTGACTTGAATGGTTTCGAAGTGCTGGAGATGATTCGGGAGATCAGCAGCGTCCCGGTCATAATGCTGACTGCCAAAGGTGAGGAAGATGACCGGGTCCGTGGTTTGGAGAAGGGAGCCGATGATTACATAACCAAGCCGTTCAGTCCGCGTGAATTGGTCAGCCGTATCAAGGCGGTCCTGCGACGGACCGAAGGACCGAGTGGGGGCATGCACGGTCTGATTGAGGTTGACGATCGCTTGAAAATAGATTTTGACCGGCGTGAAATCTGGCTGGAAGGCAAAATTGTGAAACTGCGGCCCACCGAGTATCGCCTGCTGTATCACCTGGTGCAGAACGCTGGCTGGGTGATTTCCCATGACCAGTTGCTCTCCAAGGTCTGGGGGTATGAATACCGGGATGAGCCTCATTACGTCCGCCTTTATATTAACTATCTCCGTCAAAAACTGGAAAAGGATCCTGCCGATCCCAGGTACATTCTGACCGAACGCGGTGTCGGCTATCGTTTCGTCGACTTCCGCCGTGAAAAAACAGAATAGGTATTTTTTGTCTTGACAGGCGGCCACCGCCGCCTTATACTCATCCCAACAATTGAACGGAGAGCCCGTGTTCCGGGCTGAGAGGAGGCCATGAGCCTCGACCCGCAGAACCTGATCCGGATCATACCGGCGGAGGGACTATAGCATGAAACCAGCCATCCTCCCCGGCGAGGATGGCTTTTTTATGCAACGCGTCGTCATTTTTGTGAATGGCCGCCTCCCCGACCTTGAACAGGTCCGATCGCTGATCCGTCCCACTGACTTGATTTTTGCAGCCAATGGCGGCACCCGTCACGCCCTCGCGCTTGGATTGGTGCCATCTGTTGTGATCGGCGACCTGGATTCGCTGGGTGACGGCGACCGTCTAAAGTTGGAAGCTGCCCGGACTGAAATCCGGCGTTATCCGGTCGACAAGGACGAGACGGATTTCGAACTGGTCTTGCACCATGCCGTCTCAGCCGGTTATACAGAAATCCTCATTATTGCTGCCCTTGGAAACCGTCTGGATCACACCTTGGGGAATCTTGCCTTACTGAGCGATCCCTCTTTGGCAGGGTTGGACGTCCGGGTGGACGACGGATTGGAACAAGCCTGGTTTACCCGCACCCGGTCCCGGGTCGAGGGTCATCGTGGTGATATTGTTTCGCTCATCCCGTGGGGTGGGGCAGTAACCGGTATTTCCACTGTGGGGCTGCGCTGGCCCTTGAATGTTGAGACACTCTCTTCATCCAAAACCCGCGGTCTCAGCAACAAGTTGCTGGGCGATGCGGCTTCCATCTCCCTGGAATCGGGTCTGCTTCTGGTCGTTCACAGTCGTCATCAGCAAACATAAAAAAATATGGAGCATCCCATGAAACGCTACCTGTTGTTATTTTTCCTGCTGGCCGCCACGCTGTTTTCAGCCTGCTCTCCTGCAGGTCCGGTAACGCTGACGGTCATGACTCACGACTCCTTTGCCGCCAGTCAATCGGTCATTAGCGCCTTCGAGCAGGCCAACAATGTCAAGCTGGTCTTCCTGAAAAGCGGAGACGCGGGGGTGGCGCTCAATAAAGCCATTCTCAGCAAGGATGCCCCGCTGGCAGACGTATTCTATGGCGTTGATAACACCTTCCTCTCCCGCGCCATAACTGCCGGGATTTATGAACCCTATGCCTCGCCGCTCCTGGCGAAAATCTCGGTTCAATACCAGCTCGACATTTCAGATCAAGCCCTGCCTGTGGATTATGGAGATATCTGCATTAATTATGATAAAGCGTATTTTTTAACGCACAAACTCCCGATCCCGGTTTCCCTTGAAGATTTGCTCAATCCTGAATATAAAAATCTGCTGGTCGTCGAGAACCCAGCCACTTCCTCTCCTGGCCTGGGATTCCTCCTCGCTACTATCAAGCATTTTGGTCCGGATGGCTACCTGAAATATTGGAGTTCTCTGCGCGTAAACGGTGTGGTGGTGGTGGACGATTGGAACAGTGCATATTACAACAACTTCACCGGCTCGTCCGGGCATGGCTCACAACCGCTGGTGGTCTCGTACAGTTCCAGTCCCGCCGCGGAAGTGGTCTATGCTGCTTCACCGTTGACAACCGCCCCCACTGCCTCTATTCTTGGACCCGATACCTGCTTCCGTCAGGTCGAGTTCGTTGGCATCCTGAAGGGGACCCGGCACCTGGATCTGGCGCAGAAATTTGTGGACTTTATGCTTGGTCAGCAGTTTCAGGAGGACATGCCTCTCCAGATGTTCATGTACCCTGTCAATCCGGATGCCAGTTTGCCTTCAGAGTACATCCAGTATGCCCAGACGGCGCCTCAGCCTGCCACACTGGATCCGTCCGTGATTGCTGCCAACCGCGATCAATGGATTGCAGATTGGACTGCAGCCGTGTTGCACTAGGGAGTGTAAGGGTTCAGCCTGGTCATGTCTCGTTTTAACGGTGACGCTTGTGCAGGGGGACCAACCAGTGTTGGGGGGCTGCGGCCTTCCTGGATAAGACCATTATTGCCCTGGTTGGGCGCTTCTGTATTCCTTGGTTTGTTCTTCTTTTATCCCCTTGCCCGCATCCTCTGGCTAGGACTGAATCCCTCTGCGCTTATAACGCTTAACCTCGACTCCCTGTTGCTTGCTGTCCACTCGTTGGGGTTTACTTTTTACCAGGCTGCCCTATCCACTCTCCTGACCCTTGTTATTGGTCTGCCCGCCGCGGTCCTTTTTGCCCGCAACGATTTCCGCGGGAAATCCTTCCTGCGGGTCCTTACGGCCATCCCTTTCATGTTGCCCACGGTGGTGGTGGCGGCAGGTTTCAATGCCCTGCTCGGTCCAAATGGATGGGTCAATCTGGGCTTGATGGATCTTTTCCACCTGTCATCCGCGCCAATTTCCATGGTTGGTTCGCTTGGCGTCATCCTGCTTGCACACGTTTTCTATAACACCACCATCGTCATCCGGCTGGTGGGGAATGCCCTCTCACACCTCGACCCGCGCCTGGAGCAGGCAGCCCGCACTTTGGGCGCGAACCCGCAACGGGTCCTGGGCCTTCTCACTCTGCCGCTGGTGCGTCCATCCATCCTGGCAGCGTCTGTACTCGTCTTCATTTTCGATTTCACCTCGTTTGGGGTCATTCTGCTGCTGGGCGGACCGGGCTTCTCTACGCTGGAAGTTGAGATATATAAACAAGCTGTCCAGATTTTCAATCTGCCGCTGGCGGGGTTGCTTTCCCTTATCCAGCTTCTTTGTACTCTGGCTTTTTCAATTTTGTACAGTCGTATCGTGATACGTAATGTCGTCACAAGCGCACCGCGTCCCGCTGAATCCAATTTGCACAAGGTTCGCTCGGTTCGTCAGAAGCTTTTCCTCGCTGGCATGCTTGTGGTGTTAATGGGATTATTCCTCCTTCCCTTGGTTTCCCTCCCATTGGCCTCGGTGACCCGCCTGCAGGCTGACCTCGGCGTACGCGGACCTGTCCAATATGGTCTTACCATCAACTACTACACCGAACTCTTTATTAACCGGAGCACCTCGATATTCTACGTCCCACCCTTCAAGGCAATTGGCAATTCTCTGGGTTACGCCTTGTTGACGGTTGTCCTTTCTCTGGCGCTCGGTTTTCCCGTTGCGTCAGCCCTGGCTCGTCCCGGGCGCCTCGGGCGCCTCCTTGACCCGCTCCTGATGCTTCCTCTTGGCGCATCCGCTGTAACGTTGGGGCTGGGGTTTATCATCACATTTAATCGCCCGCCGTTGGCGTTTGTCACCTCTCCGCTGCTCGTCCCACTGGCGCACACACTGATTGCCATGCCTTTCGTCGTTCGCAGCTTGCAGCCCTCGCTGGCATCCATTCCTGACAGGCTGCGGCAGGCTGCAGCTTCGCTGGGTGCTTCGTCGCAGAGGGTTTGGTTTGCAGTGGATTGGCCCATTGTGGCTCGTGCCACATTGTCAGCAGCAGTGTTCGCCTTCACCATTTCGCTGGGTGAATTTGGAGCCAGTTCACTGGTTGTCCGCCCGGAGTATCCCACTCTGCCGATTGCCATTGCCCGGTTCTTGTCTCAGCCCGGCGGGTTAAACTACGGACAGGCTATGGCGATGGCGACGATCTTGATGGTGGTCTGTGGTTTAGGTATATTGTTGATCGAACGCCTGCGTTTACCCGGAGCGGGAGAATTCTAAGTAAACACCAACCGATGATAATTACTTGCTCTGGGTGTTCCTTTGGAGTGAAATGCTTGAACTGGTCGATATCCACAAAGGTTATGAGGGAAAACCTCTCCTGAACGGCGTCTCTGCCAGGGTCGCAGCAGGGGAGACCGTGTGTCTGCTTGGCCCTTCGGGGAGCGGCAAGTCCACCTTGCTGAGGATTATTGCCGGGTTGGAAACTCCAGAGCAGGGAAGGGTTTGCTGGGATGGGGTGGACTTGGCTCCTATCCCGGTCCACCGCCGCAGCTTCGGGTTGGTGTTCCAGGACTATGCCCTCTTCCCGCATATGGATGTTGCCAGGAACGTGGCTTTTGGCTTGAAGATGCAAAAACTGGCTGGTGCAGAGATTGACCTGCGTGTAGCCGATGCATTGGCAATGGTAAATCTATCTGATTTTGGCAGCCGCAGGATCACGGACCTCTCAGGTGGCGAGCAGCAGCGCGTCGCGCTGGCGCGTGCTCTAGCTCCCCACCCCCGGCTGCTTATGTTAGATGAACCCCTGGGTGCCCTTGATCGCAATTTGCGCGCGCAGTTGATGAGCGAATTGCGCAGGATCCTGCACGCGAGCGGAGTCCCTGCTATTTATGTTACCCACGACCAGGAGGAAGCATTTACCCTGGCAGACCGTGTGCTCCTGCTCCATGATGGCAAAATCGTCCTCAGCGGGAAGCCAGAGCGTGTCTGGAGCGATCCGGGCTCGGTTTGGGCCGCGCAGTTTTTGGACGCAGGTAATGTGGTTGAGGGGACGATCATTTCAATCAAACCTCCTTACCGGGTTGAGACACCTGTCGGAATTTTCGAGTTGGGAAGAGATGTAGTCCCGGTTCCAGTACGGGACGAGGTAGTTCCATCCCCAGGAAAGGTCGGACAGGCACATTCTAAAGGGGAAAAGGTCAACGTGCTCATCAGCCGGCGTGGCGTCTTACAGGGAGCGCAGGGGAACGTGAGCGGGGTGGTGGTGGACGTTATCTTCCGGCAGGATGGCTTTAAGGTCACGCTGGCAAATGGCCTGGATTTTTATCTTCCTGATGCTCCAAAGGTGGGGGAAAAAATCAATTTGATTATTCCACAGGCGGCAATTAAATGCCTGTCGTGAAACCAGTTATCACTGTCATCAAGCGGAACCAGGCGGGTCAGGAGTTGGTGCAGTATTCCGCCCGGGTCTTGCGTCGCGGGTGCAATTACTTGCTTTTGGAAGCCCATTTTAACCGCCCTGAAATACCTATCCTGGATACTGTCCTGAAAATGGATGACCGATTTGTTGAGATTTACTACACCGATCGGTGGTACAACATTTTCGCAGTCCGTGATCGCGACGACGACCACCTCAAGGGTTGGTACTGCAACGTGGGGAGACCGGCTGTGCTGGAATCCAGCGACCGTTTATCGTACGTTGATCTTGCTCTTGACCTGTGGGTGGCTCCAGACCGGACTCAGACGGTTATGGACGAGGACGAATTCGCAGCGCTTGACCTAGACGCAGCAACGCGTCGAACAGCCCGGTCGGCACTGGTGGAATTGCAAAAACTATTTGCAGAGCATAAAAACCCCGATCTCTCGTGAAGAAATCGGGGTTTCGAAAATTATGCCAGTACAATCATCACTGGCAATAGGGAGGATGGACCAAATGCCTGCCGGATGGGGTCCCAAAAACCAACCAGGAGTCCCACCACCCCGAAACAGGCGCAGCAGACCAGCACGATCACCAGGACGGTGATGATCCAGGGGTTGATCTTTTTAGGGACAGCCTCGGGTGGCGGGAGGGGTGGTCCGGCCGGTTCGGTCATGATCTAATAAACGGTATTATTGAGGAAGGGCAGGCTGATGCCCAGGCCCAGTAGTGGCAGGATGATAAAGAAGCATAGTGCACACAGCCCACCGGCAATGGCAAGGTAACCAAGGATTAATCCGGCCGTGGCCATTCCTTTGCCTGTGATCATGCCGCCGCTCTTCTTAATCTCGCTGTGAGCCATGTGCCCGGTGATCACGGCCACGATCGCCCCCAGGAACGGCAAAATGGTCCAGCCGGTGATCCCGCCGATCAGGCTGATGATTGCCAGGGTGCTGGTACGCACAACAGGTTGTACAGGTTGAAGTGGTACATATGGTTGATTCATTTCTCTTATTCTCCTTTATAGCTTGGTCTGAATTATGCAGGGGATGATGGGATAATTTTACCTTCCAAAGGATAAATAATAAATGGGACAATTATGGATGATTTCCTGCCACGAGATCAAGGGATTTCTTGGGACAGCCATACATCCTCCAGAAGCATATTATGGAATCGGGAGATTTTTGCGCTGAGCTCGTCGCCAGAACCACCAGATGATTAATGCAACGAATATGATCAGGATCACAGCTACCAGGATGGGAATGACGATCGAAAGGATCGAAAGGGCGGTTGCAAACACGTCCTCGGCGATGCTGACCGGTACGTTGGCTGTGCCACCTGTGGTGGCAGTGACCATCGGTCGGATTGCTGCTGATTTCACCACGTGCACGCTTCCGGAAACCAGCAGGCCGCAAATGATGGCGATTACCGGGTGGACGTTGGTGATCGCATGTGCGCTTGCGGCAAAGATGATCGCTCCGGCTGCAGGCCGGATGACCGTCTGGATGATATCGTTGATATGATTTACTGCCGGGATCTTGTCTGCCAGCATTTCAACGATCAGCAGGAGTCCAACTACGATCAGCACCCACGCATTTGCCAGCAGGTCGTATGGGGGGTTAAGCTTGATCCAATCGGTATAATGCGCGATGACACCCACCACCATCAAGGGAATATAGGCGTTCAGACCGGCACTGGCCGACAGCCCAAAAGCGGTCATGATTCCAAAAAGCGCCTCCATATGCCTCTCCCTTCCGCTATTAACCGAGCGGAAAAGCTCCCCATGTCCCGGTCAGCCAGAACCGCAGTGCATCGACGGCTGCGGTTTGGATCATGGCGATCGTCAAGCCGGCCAGCAGCGGCAGCCACAACTGTCGCAATTTTGAAAACTTGTTATCCTGGCCCATGAGCATCACCCATACCATGCTGTATACCATGCTTAGCAGGAGCCATACACCGAGCGTGCTGATGATTGCCAGCGGGTAGAGCACCACCGGGCTTTCTGTCAGCACCAACAGGTCAAAGACCAGTTGAATTCCCAGCAGCAAACCGAACCATTTCCAACCTGTGATCGCTGGTTTATCCTCTCCGTCACCCCAGACGGTCTGGTTAAACGCTGGAAAGAGCATGAGGCCTATTGACAATCCCATCCCGCTGCCGGTTAGCAGGCGCAGGGTGTTATTGGGTACATACAAGTTGGGGATGTTTGACAGGATCCCCGGTGAGATTTGTTTTAACAGGTAGAGGTATGAGTTGGAACCGTCTATCCCGAATGCGGCTACGAAAACACCTAGCAGAGCGAGCATGCTCCAATGCGGAATTTTCATCCGTTTCCAACCCAGGATGGATTGGAAGACCAGCCCTGTTACTGCGCCCAGGTACATTCCCGAACAACGCGCACACAGCGGTAGCTGGATGCTCCCGATGTGGAACGACCGTTCGCTGATCCGGTGACAGACTGCATACCCGATTGCGTCCGCTTTGCCGAGCAGGCCCGGTGGAGTGTTGATGAACCAACCGAAAAATACCAACAGGGCAGCCGCGATGACAAGATACTTTGAGCCTGCTCCGATCCGTTTGATTAAATTGCTGGGCATGATTGGTCAATTATAGAGTCATTGGAGCCGGAAAGCAAGCGAATGCACACTTTCATACAGGTTGTACGGAATTTGACTAGAATAGTTTCATTTGCTCGGGTGCCTCGATCGGGTCTCCCGCAAGCTCTTTTTCGAATTGTTCACGGCTGAGATCGCTCATGCCCAATAATCGCCGTAAAGCCCTGAACTTGACCATCCTCCAGCGCTCCGCCGCCGCTCTTAAGTCCGGGTCTCGCTCCAGTTTATAGGCCAGCAAGCCAGCCCGTCCTCCTGGCAGGACCAGCACGCTGCCTCCCGGCTTGACCTGGTTTTGGCGCATAATCTTCCCAGCAATTGCGGAGGCCACCAGGTAAAAAGCGTAGACTGATACGCCTGCATCCTGCCATAAGATAAGCCGATGAGGACTTTCCTGCCGCTTGATGCTGAATCCCAGGCGGGTCGCAAGTTCATTCAGGGCTTGTGCGGCAGATTCCAAGTCTGCGCGGCGGGTGGTGGGGGAGTCTTCCTGTCGCAGCAGCAATCGTCCGTCGGTCTCCACCGCATAGGATGCCAGCACTGCCCGCAGCAGTCCCAGCGAAGGGGTTAGCAAACCGGGAAGCTCAGCGTTTACCGCGGTTTCCAGTTCTCGCAGCGTCATGCCAGGGTTTTTATTTAAATACCTGACAACGGAAATTTCTACCCGGTCGGGCAGTGATTCGGTTGCAGGGTCCCATTCTTCCAGCCCCCATAGTCCCGTTTCCGGGTTTTTGCTTTCGCCATGGTGGACGAACCCCGGGCTCGCCAGGGCAGCCTGGATGGGTGCGTTGATCTGCGCCAGCGCCTCAGTCCTCCAGCGCAATGTATGGTCTTCTGCCATTGCTGCCAGCCCGGCCGCGTGCATGTGCAGGATCGGGACCGGTTCACCACGTTCCATAAGGGCAGATACCATTGCCTGGCGAACCGCCTCAGCGTCTATTTCCCCCGGTTCTTTCTCAGAAAGACTGAAGGCGCGCCGTTGCCATAGGACTTGCACTGCGTCGTGACGTGTGCGAACAGCTTGCCCGGCTAGGTCGAATCCTGATTCAGCCGCAGCCAGCAGCGCTGCGGAAAGGAAAGCTGGTTCCGGTTCAGGGATAATGGCGAAAAGGGGCGCATTGAGGGTTAGCCGGTCAGAAAGGTTTCTCAAGGCTGCGTAGAGGGCTCCCGCATGCCAGTTCCAATCGTACCGCAGGCGGTGAAGCGCTGACTTGAACGGAGCCGCTGCTTCCCTTCCCCACAACCATCCGGCCCATAACGCCGATAGCGTCCAGAAAGCCTGGTTCGGGCGCGGCAGCACGGTGACCACCGTCTTGAGCGGCACATCATTCAAACGCGGGGCAAGGTCGCGCACCGGTCCGTTGAACAGGCATAGCCCGCCTACTTCACCCGGATCCTTCGGCCAGTTCACCGCTTCAACTGGCTGCCCGCCCCCCGACCAGGATTCCACACTTCGCTCGAGCGCCCGCCAGACATTTTTCTCGAGGAAGCGTGTCGGGATGGTCAGTTGCTTGGGCCGCGGGCGTTCCGCGGGATGTGGCCATAAAACGTTTGCTTCGTCACAGGCAGTCAGAACGAGCGCGAACAGTGCGTTGCGGTGCTCGGAGGTCGGCGAAAAACCATCCAGTTTATTGATGATGGTGATCAGCGCGTAAACCGCCCTGGGCAGGTAGCATTTCAAGGCTTCCTCCACATGTGGGCGGTCCGGGTCACCTGGGGTGGTTACCCGCTCGAGGGCGCGGCTGCGGTGCAGGCCATCCGTGGCAGCCAGGCTGGCTGCCCGGGTTAAATCTGCGGGGGTGGCAGAGTATTCTCCATTGTCCCCACAGGCGCAGTGATATATCCGTGCCGCCAGGACCCCGCTCTCTCGTTCCCAGATGAAAGCTTCCGCGGGTACTTGCTGATGACATTGTGTGCATTCTGTCAGATACAGGGATTGGAGGTGGGTTTCCAGGCGTTCATCCCCTTTGCGGGCGGATGACAGTTCGGCCAGCGCCGCATGGAGGTCAGCCTGGGTGGGTGGCCGGGCAGCAGTTTCAAGCAGGAAGCGTGTCACCGGGTTATTAACCGCCACAAGCACCCTGAACCCCAGGCGCGCCATTTCAAGGTCTGTCCGCGGGGATGCACCAAACGGGTCCAGTACCCAGTCGCCTGGTCTGAATTGCTTTGCCAGGAAAGCCGACGCGATCCCATCTGTTGCCAGAGGAAGGTAACGAGCCAGCGGGCCTGGTTTTTCCGGTTCAGTGCCGGGGAGGTAAGCGAATCCGTCCATCAATTGTTAGTATAAGGATTTGGCGGAATAATACAACCTGTTTCAGCCGTCATTCCCGGATTAATAACTGGATCTCATGCGGGGTGAGGTTGCCGGGTGACCCCTTCGATGTTGTTAATAACAACCGCCAGTCTCCGCTTGGCTTGGAAAAAGTAATTTTCCGACCGGTGAAATTCATTGCCACCAGCACGGTTTGCTCTCCGCTGCTGCGCAGGTATGCCAGCATTTCTTGGGAAGTTTCCAATGGCACGAAATCACCCCGGCACAATGCCGGAATTTCTTTGCGCATGGCGAGCATCTTTTTGGTAAAGCTGAAAAGGGATTCCGGGTCAGCCCGCTGTGAGTTGACGTTGCGCTGCAGGTAATTCGGGTGCACCGGCAGCCAGGGTGTATGGGTCGAAAATCCCGCATAGGACGATTCGTCCCATTGCATTGGGGAACGGCACCCGTCCCGTCCCTTGTAGAGCGGCCAGAAATGCTTTCCAGGAGGGTCGAGGATTTCACTGCGCCGTAAATGGATATCCCGCATCCCAATTTCTTCGCCGTAGTACATGAATGGTGTCCCGCGCAGCGTAAGCAGCAGGGTCATCGCCAGGAATGCATGGGCATCCTCCTCGCCGTGGTCGTACCGGCTGGCAGCCCGCGGCAGGTCGTGGTTGCTCATTACCGTGGTCGGCCATACGCCTGCCGCGGTGAGGTTCTTTTCACGTTTGAGCACTTGCTCCATCACCCAACGCGGGTTCCATGGATAGACCAGGTTGGTGGAGGTGAAGTCGAAACTGAATGCCGCGTGTATTTTGGTAGGTCCACAGTAGGAGACGGTTTTCTGCGGGCTGGCGAAGTAGGTTTCGCCCACGGCATATCGTTCGGGGAAGCCGTCCAGCAGGAGACGCATTTCGTTCAGGAACGGCATCATCTCCGGTTGGTCTATCTCGTAGATGTGGCGCTGGCGGTCGAAGCCGCGCAGCCCGAATTTTGGAGGGTTATCCGGCAGGTCGGGATGTTTGAAGTAGGCATTGAACACGTCCAGGCGGAACCCGTCCACGCCGTGCCCCAGCCAGAAGCGGAAAACGTCAAGTTGAGCCTTGCGGACCTCCGGGTTGCGCCAGTTGACGTCCGGTTGCTCCTTCGTGAACAGGTGCAGGTAATATTGACCGGTGGTTGGGTCGTATTCCCAGGCTTTCCCGCCAAACGAGGCCTGCCAGTTATTGGGGTGGTCCCTCCAGATATACCAATCGCGCTTGGGGTTGGTCCGGCTGGAGCGCGATTCAAGGAACCAGGGATGCTGGTCGGAGGTGTGGTTAAGCACCAGGTCCACGATGATCCGGATGCCGCGCTGAAGGGCTTGTGCTGCCAGGTTGTCGAATTCTGCCAGGCTGCCGAAGCGTGGGTCCACCTCCATGTAGTCGCTAATGTCGTAGCCGAAATCTTTATCGGGGGTGGGATAGAAAGGCGATAGCCAGATGGCATCGATACCCAGGTCCGCAAGATAATCGAGCCGGGATATGATTCCCCCCAGGTCGCCCAATCCGTCGCCGTTACTGTCCGCAAAAGAGCGGGGATAAATTTGGTAGATTACGCCGTCGCGCCACCACAGGAAGTCCTTCATTTTCACTCCACGCAAAGATTGAATAAAAGTATTTTACACGAGAAGGGTTCGATTATTCTGTGCTTCTTTTCACGAATTTTGGACAATTGTGCTATTATAAGAGTAGGATTGACAATTTACTATCGAATGCAACCTTTTTAGTGGGCGCGATGAAGGGGTCTCGCCCTGATCGCCACCCCGGAGTTTGAAACCTCGGGAGTGATCGTGGCAGTGGGAGTGGAATTCACGATCCGGTTGTCACCCCGGGAATACTGTATTATCCAGCCCATCGATTATGTGCTTGCTGGTAAAATTAGTGCATCGATGGAGGAATTACGCTCAGGGTTAAGTCGGTCACGGGTGACCTTGGTAATCGCGGCGGAAATGATTTAGGGAAATCGGTCCAAGCTATGAAGGGTTGCTATTTTTTTTAGGGAATGGTTGATGTATGCCTAAATCCGATTTGGTCTTATTGGCGCTGGATGATGAGCAGATCCTGCAGCTTTTTGAGCGGGCGCTGACGGCTGTTTCATATCGCGTTGCCATTGCCCGCGATCGTCCTGCTCTGGATAAGGCCTTGCAGGAATCCTCGCCCGCTCTGGTGATCATCAGCCAGAATTTCAATGGGGCGGATGAACTGGAGATCGCCGCGGGGATGTTAGACCGTTTTCCCACCCAGCCGATCTTGCTCTTCCTTTTGCAGGATTCCCCTGCGGTTGTAAAAAAAGCCATGAATATTGGCATCAGCGATTGTCTCTATGCCCCGCTCCACATTGAAGAGATCTTAAAGACGGTGGAGAACAGCATTAAACGCGCCGACCGCATCGGCGATTGGACCCGGCGCGAGGTCAAACGCACCACAGCTTCCCTTCAGCATCGCCTCGACGAGTTGCAGAAACTCGATACCATCATTGATCATATCGAGGATGGCGTGATCATCCTTGACGAGCAGTCGAACCTGCTCTCGATCAATCCAGCCGCGCGCCGGGCGTTTGGTCTCTGGCAGGAAGAAGAGGTGAAGGGGAAGCGGGTCACCGATGTGCTCCCTCATCCTGATTTGAAGATCCTTTTAAACGAAAGCATCCATAACCCCATGCCGCACAATGAGATTGCCTTCGAGGATGGGCGGGTCCTTTCAGCTCAATGCACCCCGGTTCCAAAAATTGGCCTTGCCATCACCATGCAGGATATAACCTACCTCAAACAGATTGACCGGCTTAAGAACGAGTTTGTTCATACCGTTTCCCACGACCTGCGTTCCCCACTGACAGCCATTCTCGGCTACGTCGATTTGCTGGACCGAGTCGGTCCGGTCAACGATCAGCAGCGCGAATTTATCCATCGCGTCCAGAACAGTGTGCAGAGTATCACCGCCCTGGTCAATGACCTTCTGGAACTGGGCCGCATCGAAGCCGGTTTCGATAGCCAGAAGGAAATTGTTCCCCTGGAGGGGATTATCCGCTTTTCCTTGGAAACCCTCGGCGGGCAGATTTCAGATAAAAGATTGAATATTCACCTCAACCTGCCGCCTGAAATCCCGCAGATGCGCGGCAATCCCATCCGTCTGCGCCAGATGCTGGATAACCTGATCGGGAATGCCATTAAATACACTCCCGAAGGCGGGGAAATTACCATAGACCTGGAAGCACGCAACGACCAGGTGATTTTCCGCATATCCGATACCGGTCCGGGTATTCCCCCTGGCGACCAGCCTCATATTTTCGAGAAATTCTATCGTGCCAGCAATGTTCCCAAGGGGGTGGGGGGGTCAGGGCTTGGCCTGGCGATCGTTAAATCCATTGTCGACAACCACCAGGGCCGCATCTGGGTTGATTCCCTGCTCGGGCAGGGTTCAACCTTTACGGTGGTTTTGCCCCTTTTCATGCAGCAAACCGCGCCGCTGGCTTAGGTTTATACACTTTTCTCGCTCATTAAACCGCAAGGAGATTTCTCCCTGCGGTTTTTTATTAAATTTTTGGATTTTTCCCTGTTTATTGGTTTCTTCCTCCAATTATGATTAATTCCGTGCTCTTCATGGCAACTGCACTGTTTTTTAGTTTGATTTCCCTGTCAATATTGGATAAAGGAAACCGCCTCCGCAGATGGAGCTATCTGCGGAGGCGTTCGCCAAAGGAGGAGACAGTGTTTTGCATCATTGGAGGTTAATTGATCCGTCTCCGTCCAGAATAATAATACACACGCCAGAGGTTTTCTAGGGCGGAAAGTCACGGAAAATAGTGATTAACTTCACAATTCAACCGGTCTTCCAAGGAATGCCCGGATGAGGTCAATGGCTTCTTCGGCATCCCGGTAACTTTTTACGGAAATGGTCGGATGTGAATTCCCGCTGATCATCTTCGAGAGGGGCTGCCCTTCCCGGTAAACGCACAGCACCGGCTTGCCCAGGCCGAGCGCATATGCCACCTCGTACCCCACCCCGTGCGAGGGTGTGCTCACTTCAGCCACCAGCACCTCGCAGGTGCGGATCCAGGCTGTATCCCGTTCATAGACATCTCGTGCCTTAACCTGCCCCTCGAGCAATTTCACGCTCGCCTCGGCCAGGTGCGCGGTTGGCACCTGGTGACCGTCAGCCAGCAGGGCGGTAGTTATGGCGCGGTAGATGGGTTCAAAGTCCCGCCCACCGGTTATGGAGCATGCAAAATAAACGTTCATGGGATTCCAGGTCGAATTATGCTGTGTAGTTTGGCATCAGGGTATTTCTGGCGGGGTCCGCGATTCAGGGAATTATGATTCCTCTTCAGGCGGTCGGGGCAGCTTGATATCCTTCAGCTCTGCCTCGGACCCGGGCAGTTGCCCGCTCAGGCGGGAAAGGGAGCGCTCCAGTTTTTCGCCGCGCAGGCTGAAGGTCACATCGCCGCGCGTTCGTTCGATGATGGCGCGGATCACGTCCGTCTGCCTGCGCAACCCGTTGGTGATCGCGTCGGGATAGTCCATGGTCACCAGGATGGCAAAGATGTCGTCCATGTGCCCCAGCAGCCGTTCGGCCTCGGCGGAGTTATCCTGGCGCAGCATGTCAAGGCAGCGGCGGCGCATTTCACCCACCGACTCGGCCAGCCCGTTCAGGTAAGTGTTGGGGGGCAGGCTCAGCTCTTCGGGCGTTGGCAGCGGCTGGTGGCGGATGAGGGCACAGGTGATGCTGGCCTCGGCAAATTCCTTCAGGGAATCCTGGGTGTACCCGGCGAAATAGAAGGCGGGATAACCTGCCAGGTCGGTGCACAGGGAATCTGCCAGCTTGCGCGCCTCGTCCAGGTGACCCCGCATCACGTCCGTTTCATCGCGATGGACGGCGCGGATCGACAGGGCGCAGGCGCGCGTCAGCGCCCTTGCCTGCCCCAGCGCCTTGTCCCGGGTGGCAGTCTGCGCATCGAAGGTGAGGCGGATCTGTTCGGCGATCTTTTCAAGTTTTTGCATGTCTTTATCCTGGTGGAGAGCGGACGCGGACGAAATGGCTGTCCGCGTCCGATAGAATTATTATTTTGGATCCGTGGGGGGCTCTTTGGGAGGTTCCTTCGGCGGTTCCGGCGGGTGCAATGGTTTGAAGAGGCTGTCGGCCAGCGAGGTGCCGCCCACGGGAATGTTGACCACCCCAAAGGTGGCTTCATAGCGGGCCAGGTTTTCATTGAGCGCCTGGGCGAACAGCTTCAGTGCCACCGGGCTCATGACCACCCGGGCGGTCACGGTCGCCTTGGCATCACCCGGGAGCAGCCGTGCAAAGTCCAGCACGAACTCTGCCGGGGCGTGCGCGATGCGCGCCAGGTTTGCGTAGACCGGGTGCAGGTCCGCCGGGATGTCGATCTGGAAGGAATTCTGAGGTTTGGGAGGGGGGAGTGCCACGTTGCCTCGCTTTATGGTTAGAACGGGATGTCTTCGCTCTCGGCCGGTATGCCGCTTTCTTCGCTGGCGGGCGCGCTGCCCATGCCGCTGCCTTCCGTTTCAGAGCGGCTGCTCAGGAAGCGCACGGTCTGGGCGGACACTTCGAAGGAAGCCCGCGAGGTCCCATCCTGGGACTGCCAGATGCGCGGGCCGCCCGTGGTGGGGTCGGCGGTCAGGCGTCCCTCCACCAGCACTTTCGAGCCTTTTTTGAGGTATTGGTTGCAGGTCTCGCCGGTTTTGCCCCAGGCCGAGACGCGGAACCAGATGGTCTCCTTGATGGTCTCGGCGTTATTGTTGGTGTATTGGCGGTTGGTGGCCACCGAGAAGGATGTGACCGCCTGGCCGGAGGGGGTATAGCGCATTTCCGGGTCCCGGCCCACGTTACCTACGATGATGATGGTTTGGTACATGGGGAATCTCCTTTCGAGTCTACAGGTCCCGCCGTATCCGGCGGGGACAGTGTGTTGAGTCAATTTTACTTCACAATTCCCAGGTTAACAGCGGGATCTCCATTTCCTGCGGGGTTAAACCGCCGTGGTGACCGTAAAATCTCTGTTCGTACTTGTTTTTTTCGAACCACCAGACCGACTCGTACCGGTACGGCAGGATCACCAGGTCTCCTGCCCGCCTGGTGAAACGCGGGGACAGGCGCGGTCCGAAATAGCCGTCGGTCGCCAGGTCCGCAACAGTCCGGACCTCGGCCCGGCCTTCCAGGCGGGGAGCGAGGAACGCCCGGGCTGCATCCACCATCCCCGGGCGGATGTAGAGGAAGAAGTCGCGCGCCGACCCACCCGGGACGATCAGTCCGCCCTGCTGGTTCGTCCGCAGGAATTTTTCGATGCCTTCGAAACGCGGCTCCCGGTTGAGATAAAGGGTGGTCTGCGGGTCGGTCTCCGACTGCCCATGGTCAGCGGTCAGCAGGTACAGGATTTTCCTGCGGTTGCCCTTCATCGCTTTCAGGAAGATGGTCTCCATCGTCATCAGGAAGACCTGGATCTCTGCGCTCGTTTGCGGGGAATCGGGCCCGTACTCATGACCCACGGAGTCGATCTTCTCGTTATAGAAGACGTAATATTCCTTATTGGACGAGGGCTTCCCCAGCGCCTCTGCCAGGTTGACCAGCGCTTCAGGCAGACTCTTGTAACCGATGGCTTTAGCCCCCGAGAAGATCACGTCCCCGAAAGAGGAGGGGGTATACTCCCGGGGCTGGAAAATGGTGGAAGCGACGCCCAGTTTGTCGAGATGCTGGTAAAGGGTGCTGTCCGGGAATAGCCGGCGCGGCTTGGCCCCAACCTGTTTAAGCGTATCGCGCTGGGACGTGCCGCCAAAGGAGAACAGCAGCGGCGCGATGATGGCGTCCAGCGTGGGCTCGTAATAGATCCACTCGAAGATGCCGTGTTCGCCTACCGGCATGCCGGTGTGGAGCGTGGTCAGCTCCGCCGCCGTGGTGGATGGGAACTGTGCGACCAGTTTTTCCACTTTTCCGAGCCTGGCGGTTCTTTTCAGGAAGGGTTCGTCCTGGAACCTTTCGAAGAACCTCCAGCCGAAACCGTCCACCAGGAACAGGACCACCGCCTCATATTTTCCATCCCGGGTGAACAGGTCGGTGACGCGCTGGGGCAAGCCGGCGAAACCGCCTGCGTCGTAGCGGGGTTTGATGAAATCCGTGTCCATACCGCCAATTTTACTCTTTCCCGGGGGACGGTTCCGGGCCGGTTTATCGTCCCTCCATCAAGAGGTTTCAGCAAATCCGCCCGGGGAATCGAAAACGCCCGGTTCTCGGAAGAACCGGGCGCGAGGTCCGGAGTGGCCGGATTATTTGAGGGCGTAGGTCACGCTGACGGTCACGGTGATCTGCGTCAGCCCCGGCTGGATCGGCACGGAGAGGTTCGGAGCCGAAGCACCGCCGCCGCCCATCCCGTAGGCATAGGGGGAGGGGATATTATCCGAGTAGGTCACCGTCTGGATCTGGCCCAGGCTGACGCCGGCCGTCTGCGCCAACTCGGTCGCCAGGCTGCTGGCGTTCGCCATGGCCTTGGTGCGGGCCTGCGCCATGGCGGCAGTCTTATCGGCCACGTCGAAGGTGATGCTGTTGATGTTGTTGGCTCCCGCGCTGACGGCGGTGTTGAGCAGGTCGCCCAGCTTGGTCAGGTCGCGCACGGTCACGTAGACCTGGTTATCCACCGCATAGGCGTTGACGGTCGGTAACCCCCCCTTGTCAACCGGGTAGGTGGTGTAGACGCTGAAGTTGCTGGTCTGGATGTCCTCGCCGGCAATACCCGCATTCTTGAGGGCGTTCACCAAAGCCTGGGTCTGGGCGTTGTTGTTGCTGACCGCGGTGGCAACGGCGGGGTCCT
>Ga0326726_10000198_pt1 | contig 57884 bp, 53 predicted proteins | sample MHFenrmetagenome_2_FD_207603 | JGI IMG/M metagenome (GOLD analysis project Ga0326726, IMG submission 207603) | Lab enriched peat soil microbial communities from Michigan Hollow, Ithaca, NY, United States - MHF15MN | ecosystem: Environmental > Terrestrial > Soil > Wetlands > Peat | place: USA... | reverse complement strand
CTCAAAAGAAATCCTCTGATGGGTCGTCAGAGGTTACAGCGCAGCATCAATCAGCTGCATGAACAACAGCGAGTTACCAGCTTAAACTCGACCCGATTTTGTCTGATCGCTGGGGTCCACTTCAGATTTCCGGAAAATCACCGACGATCATCTTCGCTTCAAAAGCTCGCTGTATGAAGAGCAGGTTTATATCGAAACTTGCGGTCTGCCCGGCATCATCTCTCATCAAACCGAAGCGCGGCCCGCCAACACAGTGCAGGCAAAACCGTACATCCTGAGTTGGGCGCTTGACTCCGATGTGCCTTTTTTTGCGCTGCTCGGCGATTTCGGGACGGGCAAGACCTTCACCTGCCGGATGCTGGCGCGGGAGATCAGCGCTCGGCATCACGACTCGCCGGAATCGGTGCCGCTCTGTATCTACATCGACTTGCGGCGGGTTCAGACCCGTGTCGGCTCGGAGAAAAAAGTGCCGCGCCTTGTCGATGTTTTGCGCGACGCTATCGAGTTCAGCAAGGACCCGCTCGACAAGAGCATCGTGACGCCGGAGGACGTCATTCTGCGTGTACGCTCGAACGAGGCGATGATTATTTTCGATGGTCTCGATGAAAAGACGGTGCACTTTTCGCCGGAGGAGACCAACCAGTTCATCGCCGGACTCTGGAGCGTCCGGGAGCAGCGAAGCGAAAAGGAGAACCCGCCGCCGCAGGGCAAAATCCTCATCAGTTGCCGCACGCACTACTTCCGTGACACCATCGAGCAGAATACGCTGTTTCTCGGCAGGGATCGCGAAGGACGCGCCCGCGAGGAGTACCGCGCCTGCACGCTCCTGCCGTTCGACTCGGCGCAGATCAGGGAGTATCTGGAGAAGCGGCTCGGTTGCGACAAGGAGAAGATCGACCGGATCGTCGAGCTGTTCGAGAAGGTGCATAACCTCAAAGACCTCGCCTCCCGCCCCTACACCCTCAATCTCGTCACGGAATCGATTCCTGACATTGAACGGAAAATAGAGGAGGGTATCCATGTCAACACCGCCACGCTCTACGACACCACGGTGGACAACTGGCTGGCGAGGGACGAGGGCAAGCACGAGTTCAGCACGCCACACAAGAAGCGGCTCATGAAGTCGCTGGCCGCCGAACTCCACAAGCGGGGCGGCGAAGGGCTTGAGACGGACGAACTCGATGAATGGCTTGACGAGTGGCTCTACCGGAATCCGGTGATCAAGGACGCCTATGCGAGCCTGAACCGCGAAACGCTCAAGAAAGACCTGCGCACGGCCACCTTCATCATCCGCGAGGAGGCGGACAGCTTTTCGTTCGCCCACACCTCGTTGCAGGAGTATTTCCTTGCCGGATTCATCGTCGATGCCTTGTCGGCACGGCAGTTCGAGCCGCTGGAGCTTGAGATGAAGATGCCGTCGAAAGAGACGATCGACTTCGTGGCCGACATGCTTGCCGCCGATGCGCGGAAAAGCGGCCCGGTCATCGAACGGCTCGCCTCGATCCTCGAAACTGCTTACCACAACGATGTTTCGGAGCTCGCTTTCGCCCTCTGGCTGAAGCTGCACGAGCACGGAATGCGCACCCCCGCGCCGCGAACCGTGCATCTTGAACAGGCCAATCTCGCCGGATGGGTGATCGGCAACCTGAACCTTTCAGGCGCACGGTTTGAAGGGGCGAATTTGCGCGGAACGAGCTTCCGGAACACCGTGCTCGCCTCGGCCTCGTTCCGCCGCGCCAACCTCGTCAACGCGGAGTTTCTCGCCTGCAACGCCACCGGAGCCGATTTCTCGGAAGCCGACGCTGTCGCCGGAATCTGGCGAACCACCGACCTGCGCAAAAGCCGTTGGACATCCTCAGAGCTGCGGCTCGCCTCGTTCGTTGAGTGCCAGACGATTGAAATGGTGGATTTTCCTGAAGAAGCGGGGTTTGTTGTTGCGCGTTGTGAAGGTCTGAATAGCTCTGCATTTGGCAAAGATAATCATATCTCATACTATGATGGTCACTTCCAAGGCATCACGAGCGCTGCTTTCAGTCACAACGACTCTCGCATTATTTCTACGTCTTTCGATAAGTCTTTTAAGCTTTGGGATGTACTTTCTGGTAAATGCCTCATGACTCTTTCGGGGCACTCACAAACAGTCACTTGTGCCGCATTCTCCCACGACGACTCTCGTATTATTTCCGCATCCAATGACACAACGCTCAAACTCTGGGATATAAAATCTGGTACATGTCTCATGACTCTCTCAGGCCATTCCAGCGTGATTAATGCCGTCTCTTTCAGCCCAGACGGACAGCAAATTATTTCCGCTTCTGATGATAACACCCTCAAGCTCTGGAATGCTCAAACGGGAAAATGCCTCTTGACCCTCTGTGGCCATTCTGGTTGGGTTAGGGTCGCTGCTTTCAGTCCTGACGGACAACGCATTATTTCCGGGTCATATGACGCGACGCTCAAACTATGGGATGCACAATCTGGTAAATGCCTCATGACTCTCTCAGGGCATTCTGGAGCCATCATGGCAGTGGCCTTCAGTTACGATGGGAACCATGTTATTGCTGCTACTGATAATTGCATTATTATGATTTGGAATGTTCTCTCCGGACAATGCGTACATTCTCTTGCCGGACATTCATCATTAGTCAATAACGCTGTTTTCAGCCCCAGTGGACAACACATCATTTCAGCTTCTGATGATAAAATAATCAAAATATGGGACGCATGGTCCGGGCAATGTCTACAGACTCTAACCAGCCATTCGGGGTGGAGAAATGATTGTCTATTTAGCTATGATGAGTCTAACTTCATTTCCAATTTTATTAACAGATATAACATCCTATGCTATATTTTATCAGGACAATATCTCCTCCAGAGTATCTCAGGGCTTTTTGGAAACATCAATACTGTTGGTTTTAATCCTTCCGGAAACCGCATCATTTCTGCGTCACAGGAACAATACCTCAAGCTATGGGATGCTCAATCTGGTAGATGCCTCAAGATACTCTGCGAAGATCTAGGAGGCTTTAATACGGCGAGTTTCAATTCTGATGGTACGCGTATTATTTGCGGATCAATTCTTTGCGAACTCAAGCTTTTAGACGCCCATACAGGACAATGCCTCAGGGTCATGAGGCATTCTGGCAGCATTCTGGCAGCAGCTTTCAGCCCCAATGGAAACCGTATTATTTCAGCTTCAGCCGATCAAACAATAAAGCTATGGGATACACAATCTGGCAAATGCCTTATGACCATAAATGGACAATCAGGTTTCATCAAGAGCGCTGCGTTCAGCCCCGACGGACAACGTATTATTTCCACTTCTGAAAATAGACCTATTAGAATTTGGGATGCCAATTCAGGAGAATGCCTTATGACTCTCTCGGGGCATTCTACAGGCTTCTTGGCCTCTTCTTTCAGTCCCGACGGATCGCGCGTAATTTCGGACTCTCACGATAACAACATCAAAATTTGGGATGCTGTTTCGGGCAACTGTCTCTTAAACCTTACCGGCCATTCAGATCGCGTTCGAGTTGCTGCATTCAGCCCCCATGGGCAGCACATCATTTCCGCTTCTGACGACAACACTCTCAAGCTATGGGACGCCCAAACCGGACAATGCCTCATTACCCTCTCTGGTCATTTACATTGGGTCCGGGCTGCCGCGTTCAGCCCGGACGGTCAGCGCATCATTTCCGGCTCTTTCGACAACACCATCAAAATCTGGGACGCGCAAACCGGGCAGTGCCTCATGACGATGGCCAATCTGCCGGACAACGAAACCGCTTCGTGGAGCGAAACGGAGCTGAAGCTGCTTTCGGCCTCGCCGAACGCCTGGCGCTGGATCGGCATCGCCGACGGATGCCGCCGCCTGCCCATCGAGCTGCTCGCTGGGAGCGCGGAGCCCCAGCTCCGCACATGAAGCTGAAGTCTCAAAAAACAGCAGTTTTAATCTTGAAAGAGGGGCGGTTTTTCCAATCCGACATTCAATGGCGGTGCGTACACACCGCAAAAAGGGCGGGCGTGAAACCCGCCCCTACAAGATGTTCCTAAATCCATCCACCCCAATAAACACGAAACCCCCGAAATCGCCGGGGGTTTCATCGTCAATCCGATTTACTGCTTCTGCATCTGCTGCATCTTGCGGCCATGCTCCTGCAACTTTTGGATATCCTCCTTGGACATGCCGTGAGGATTGTCTGGCATTGCGGGAATCTCCATTTTAGAAGTATTGGCCGGAACCTCGAACAGCTTGTCGTCCGGCACGGTGCGCTCGACCTTGGTCAGCTCGGTCCGCACGCCCGATGGCGAGAGCAGCATCTTCACCGGGAAGCCCTCCGCGCCAGCCGCCTTGAGCTTGTCGGCAAGCTGCGTCATGGACTCGCCGTCAGCGCCCTGCATATTGGCATACGAATAGTAGTCGAGGAACTCCTTGCTCACCCACTGCTCGATAACCGTGTCCCGGCCCGGCCAGGAAATCCTGACATGGGTGCAGTCGAATCCATTGACCTTCTCCTTGCCGAGGTTTTCGACCTTCGCATCCCTGTACGGATCGCCGCCGGACTGCGCTTTCACCTTCGCCATATCGAGTTCGAGGCACTCGCCGGTTTCGCCGTTGATCATGTAAGCCTTGTCGGGCTTGTCCGCCAGCGCCAGCACGGTCATCGACATCGCGCTTGCATGGCCGCCGATGTTCACCGTGTTCTCGGCGCGCATCCCTTTTTTGCTGACATAGAGCTTCATTTCGCTCGTGCCAGCCTTTGGCAGCGTAGTCGTCATGTAAATGATGCCCTGGAACGGCCCGGAAGGCACGGCGGCCTGTTCGACGCCTGCGGAACCGGGAGCACCGGACTCTTTCTTGCCGCACGCCGACAGCGCAAGCGCCGGAACCAGCACGACAGCAAACAATCTGCGGATGATGGATTTCATAGTATTTCTTCTTTAGTGATGGCGATTATACAACCAGTATACAAACCAAATGTAGCAATAGAGGAGAACACTCCGTCGCGGCAAAACTATCTCGAAACAGCAAAAAAGGTCTGCCGTGTTTGTTCAGGAAGCGAGGAGGTGAGGAGTAGCGGGTTTTTGCTTGCTTGCCGTGGACGAAGTGGACGAGGTGGACATAGTGGACTATTTCCTGCTGTTGTCCACAAAGTCCACTACGTCCACTTTTTTTACCCTTGCTCCTGCTTTTCGCTGTACTCCCAGCGGCCCTGGTGTTCGAGGATCATCTCGACGATCTCCCGGACGCAGCCCCGGCCACCTTCGAATACCGAGATGTAGGCCACGCGGTTGCGCAGGTACTCCGCGCCGTTGATCGGCGTCACTGGCAAGCCGACCTTCTTCAGAATCTCCAGTTCATCGATATCGTCGGCGATGCAGGCGCAATCGTCATCCTGCAATCCGTGGCGGCTTTTGAACGCATCGTAGGCTTCGAGCCGCGCCTCGGCGTCGAGGAAAAGATCGAGCGACCCCGTGGCTTCGAGCAACGTGCGGTAGGCTCCGGCACTCCGTCCGGCGATGACGGCCACCTTCATGCCGAGACGCAACGCCTCGCGGATAGCGACCAGATCGCGGGCAAAGATGGCGGGCATCTCGCGTCCCTCGCCATCAAGCGTGAGAACGCCGTTGTTGAGAACGCCATCGAGAGAGACGACCAGCGCCTTGATGCTGTCGAGGGCGGCGTTTATCTGTGACGAGGGATCAGCCTTGTAGGGCTGCATGCCGAAAAACTGGAAAGAGCTCAAGTGTGTGACTGGTTAACGTGAATGAGAAGTTTCGCGAATCGAGGTCATGCAGCGCTGGAGCTGCATGAGTTCCCTCACCATCGCGGCGAACTCGCCGAGCGGAGCCTGGGTGGCGGCGTCGGACATGGCGCGGGCCGGGTCGGGGTGCACCTCGAAAAAGAGGCCGTCCACGCCTGTTGCGACGGCGGCGCGGGCCAGCGGCATGAGGAAGCGGCGGTCTCCTCCCGAAACGCCCGCGCCCGCGCCCGGAAGCTGGACGCTGTGCGTGACGTCGAGGATGACCGGCCAGCCCGAATCGGCCATGATCGGCAGGCCCCTGAAATCGACCACGAGATTGTGGTAGCCGAAGGTGGTGCCCCGCTCGGTGAGCATGATCTTCCGGTTGCCCGTCGAGGCGGCCTTCTCGGCGGCGTACGCCATGTCCTGCGGCGCGAGGAACTGCCCCTTCTTGATATTGACGGCGAGGCCCGTCGAGGCGGCGGCCACGATCAGCTCTGTCTGGCGGCAAAGGAAGGCCGGAATCTGGAGCACATCGACGTACGCCGCGGCCAGTTCCACCTCGGAGGTTTCATGCACGTCGGTCAGCACGGGCATCCCGAAGGTTTCCCTGATCTCGCGCAGAATCTCCAGCGCCTCGCGGTCACCGATGCCGGTGTACGAAGAGGCCGACGAGCGGTTCGCCTTGCGGTAGGAGCCTTTGAAAATGACCGGAATATCCTCTGCCTTGCGGATGCGGTCAAGCTCGGCGGCAACCTCCATCGCCATCTCGCGGCTTTCGATGAGGCACGGGCCTGCGATGAGGAACAGTCCCTTCTCGCCAGGCAGCGAAACCGGGCCAATCGAGAACTTTTGCATCCTTTGTCCTGTTTTCTTAAAAAGAGTTAACGGCAGTAGTGACCGAAGCAGGTTTGCGCAGAGCCGATGTTTTCAAGCCTTGAATTTAATCAATAATTTCTCTTTTCACTCTCCAACAAGATGAGCTGTTTATGAATACCGCAGATACCCGGCAGAGGCTGCTCGACATCGAAAAGCAGATCGCCAGCCTCAAAGAGGAGCAAACAACCGTCAAGGCGCAGTGGGATGCCGAGAAGGAGCTGATCCACACCTCGCGCCGCCTGAAATCGGAGCTTGAAGAGCTTCGCGTGCAGGCTGAAAATTATGAACGCAGCGGCGACTACGGCAAGGTCGCCGAGATACGCTATGGCAAAATCATCCAGATCGAAAAGGAGCTGGAGGCGAACAACCGCAAGATCGAGGCTCGGCAGGCTTCGGGCGACCTGATCATGAAGGAGGAGATCGACGCGGGCGATATTGCCGACATCGTGTCGCGCTGGACGGGCATTCCGGTCAGCAAGATGCTCCAGTCGGAGCGCCAGAAGCTGCTTGGCATCGAGGCCGAGCTGCATCAGCGCGTAGTCGGCCAGGATGAGGCCGTGCGTGCGGTCAGCGACGCCGTCAAGCGCTCCCGCGCGGGCATGGGCGACGAGAAGCGCCCCATCGGCTCGTTCATCTTCCTCGGCCCTACCGGCGTTGGCAAAACCGAGCTGGCCCGCACGCTGGCCGAGTACCTCTTCAACGACGACGAGGCGCTGATCCGCATCGACATGAGCGAGTACATGGAGTCGCACACCGTCAGCCGTCTCGTTGGCGCGCCTCCCGGCTACGTAGGTTACGAAGAGGGGGGCCAGCTCACCGAGGCTGTCAGGCGCAAGCCCTTCTCGGTGGTGCTGCTCGACGAGATCGAAAAAGCGCATCCGGATGTGTTCAACATTCTGCTTCAGATTCTCGACGACGGGCGGCTGACCGACAGCAAAGGGCGCACGGTGAACTTCAAGAACACCATCATCATCATGACCTCGAACATCGGCGCGCAGCTCATCCAGAGCGAGATGGAGCATCTCGAAGGGCGCGATGCCGAAACTGTGGTGGCCGGTTTGCAGGAGCGGCTCTTCCAGCTTCTCAAGCAGCAGGTGCGACCGGAGTTCCTGAACCGCATCGACGAGGTGATCCTCTTCACGCCGCTCACCAGAGAGCACCTGCGCGAGATCGTCACCATCCAGTTCAAGCGGATCAGGGAGACCGCGAGGCGTCAGCGCATCACGCTCGAAATCAGTGACGAGGCGCTCATGTGGCTCGCCAGAACAGGTTTCGACCCGGCCTTCGGCGCTCGCCCGCTGAAGCGCGTCATGCAGCGGCAGATCACCAACCACCTCTCGGAGATGATCCTTGCCGGACAAGTCGGCGAGGACGATACCGTTGAGATCGGTCTGGAGGGCGAGCGCATCACCATGAAGAAACGATAAACCTTAACCGCAAGCCGGACGGAGCTTCCCGCAGTTCCGTTCAACGAAAACATATTGCAAAAGGCGTTTCAGGATGAAATTGGGCTAATGCCCCGATTTGTATTATTGTATCCTCGACCCCGGACTTCAGTCCGGGGCAACTGTTTAAGAGTATTAATGGCCGGAGCTGTAATGGATGGAGCTATAACCACCCTGCGTTATATAAACAAGAGCCTCTTTGCAGCGCTGCTGCTTTGCCTGCTTTTTTCTCCGGCGTTTGCCGAACCATCACAACAGCCCGATAGCCTTTCGATCAAGATCGGCCAGATGCTCATGATCGGCTTTCGAGGCATGGACGCGAAAGAGGGGGCGTCCATCGAGGCTGACATTCGCCAGCGGCGCATTGGCGGCGTGGTGCTGTTCGACTACGACGTTCAGTCGGCCACGCCTGTGCGCAACATCGACTCTCCGGAGCAGCTCCGGCGGCTCACTGCGGAGCTGCAACAGCGTTCTTCGATTCCGCTTTTCATCGCCATCGATCAGGAGGGCGGGCGCGTCTGCCGCCTCAAACCTGTACGCGGCTTTCCGCCAACCGTCTCCGCCGCCCGTCTCGGCGCGCTCGACAATGCCGACACCACCCGTCAAGTTGCCGGATCGACCGCCGCCCTGCTCGCAAGCCTCGGGATCAACATGAACTTCGCGCCGGATGTCGATCTGAACGTCAATCCCGCCAATCCCGTCATCGGCAAGCTCGACCGGAGTTTCTCCGCAAATCCCGAGGTGGTGACGCGGCAGGCACGCCTTTTCATCGATGCTTTCCACCGGCAAGGCGTCATCGCCGTGCTGAAGCACTTTCCCGGACACGGCAGCTCGACGACCGATACGCACAAAGACTTTACCGACGTGACCGCCACCTGGTCGAAAAAGGAGCTCGATCCCTATCGAAAGCTGATCCGTCAAGGCTATGACGATCCGGTCATGACCGCGCATGTCTTCAACGCCCGCCTCGACAGCCTCTATCCGGCAACGCTCTCGAAAACGACCGTCAGCGGCCTGCTCCGCAATGAACTTGGCTTCCGTGGCGTGGTCGTCAGCGACGACATGCAGATGAAGGCCATCGCCGACCGTTACGGCTTGGAGGAAGCGATCCGGCTGGCCATCGATGCGGGTGTCGATATGCTGCTCTTCGGCAACAACGTCAGCTATGATCCGGCGATAGCGGAGCACGCGACTGGCATCATCCGCCATTTCGTCGAAAAGGGCGTGATCTCCGCCGAAAGAATCGATGCCTCGTACCGGCGTATCATGGCTCTGAAAACCCGAACTATCGTTCCAAATCCATGAAAATACTCTACCTCGTTCGCCACGCCAAAGCAGGCTGGCAGGACTCTTCCCAGGCCGATTTCGACCGCAGACTCACCAATCGCGGCCACCGGCAGTCGGAAGAGATGAGCGAACGCCTGCGCAAGAAAGGCGTCAAGCCGGATCGGCTCGTTTCAAGCCCGGCAATCCGCGCGCTCGAAACAGCGGAGATCTTCGCGGACAGGTTGGGCATCGGGCGAGAGGCGATCGTGCGGAGAATCGAAATCTACGAGGGCGGCATCGACAAGCTTGCCTCCGTCGTCCGCTCGCTTGCCGACGAGGAGACGGTCATGCTCTTCGGCCACAACCCGACGATCAGCCATTTCGTCCAGTGGCTCACCGACCAGCCTGTCGAAGCGATGGAGACCTGTGGTATCGCGAAGATCGAGTTGGAGTGCGACCACTGGCGGGATACCGCCGAGGGCAGCGGAAGGCTGGCGTGGTACAAATATCCGGAAAAGGCTTGAATTGATAATGGATAATTGACAATTGATAATTTGGCGTGGTCTGCCAACTGTTGAGGCGCATCGCGCACGTCCATGAGACCTATATGACCCATAAAGTCCTATAAGTCCCATAGGTCACATGACTATGGACAACCTGGACAATGCAATAAACCGGGACGCGAAGCGCTCAATAATGCTCCGGCTTTGGCTCCCGTTCCATCAGGTCGAGGATTGCTTGCTGGGCGGGTTTGTTTTCGAAGAGCATTTCGTAGACGGCGCGGGTGATCGGCATTTCGACGCCGAGGCGGTTGGCGAGTTCGAGGACGGCTTTTGAGGAGAGCACCCCTTCGGCGACCATGCTCATTTCGCCGAGGATGTCGTCGAGCGTCCGGCCTTTGCCGATCTGCTCGCCGACGTAGCGGTTGCGGCTGTGACGGCTCAGGCAGGTCACGACCAGGTCACCGATGCCGGAGAGGCCCGACATGGTGAGCGGGTCCGCGCCAAGCCTCGCGCTGAGCCTCGATATTTCAGCCAGACCGCGCGTGATGATGGCTGCCTTGGCGTTGTCGCCGAAGCCGAGTCCGTCGGAGATGCCCGCAGCGATGGCGATGACGTTCTTGACCGATCCGGCAATCTCTACGCCGATGAGGTCGGTGTTGACGTAGACGCGGAACGAGCAGGTGTGAAACGCCTCCTGAACCAGCCGGGCGGTCCCTTCAGAGACGGAGCAGGCGACAACGGTGGTCGGCTGCTGGCGGGCCACCTCCTCGGCATGACTCGGGCCGTAGAGCACGGCAACCTGCTCCGGCGCGACGGCGGGCAGCGTTTCGAGCAGCACTTCGGACATGCGTTTTCCGGTTTTCAGCTCGATCCCCTTGGCGACGTTGACGATGACTTTCCCGTCGAGCGTCAGCCCGGCAAAGGCCGCCGCTGTCTCCCTGAGCGCATGTGAAGGCACAGCGGTGACGATCATCTCCGCCGCGCTGACGGCGTCGTGCAGATTCTCGACCACGTGCAGGGTTTCGGGAAACAGGATGCCCTTGAGGTAGCGCTTGTTCTCGCGGTCGGCCTCCAGCGCCCGGGCGAACTCCGGACGGTGCGCCCACAGACGCACCTCGTGGCCCTTGTTGGCGAGCAGAATGGCGAGCGTGGTGCCCCAGCTCCCCGCGCCGAGAACGGTGATCTTCATCGCTGGCACCGGCCTCTCAGCTCTTGCGCCCGAAGCTCAGGCGGTTTTCGGTTCCGGAAAAGAGGCGTTTGATGTTGGCGCGATGGGTGTAGATGATCGCCGCCGCCACGATGCCGCCGAAAATGAGCAGATGGTAGTCGAGGCTGTCGTGCACGAACCAGTTGTCGAAAAAGCGGTAATCGAGCCCGGAGCCGAGATCGAAGATATACTTGCGGATGGCGATGATCAGCGGAAAGGCGATAGCGGCAAGAATCGATCCTACCGACACATAGCGTGAAATCGTGACGGTGAGCAGAAAAATGCCGATCACGATCAACATGCTTACCGGCGCGAGACCGATCAGCATACCGGCGGCGGTGCTGACCCCCTTGCCCCCCTTGAATCCGGCAAAAACCGTGAAGACGTGACCAATGACCGCAGCCATGCCCGCGATGAGGCTCAGGGCGATCTCGTTCATGTCGGGAAACACGCCGATGGGGTGCGCCTTGAAAAATCCAACTACCGGCACGGCGGCCACGGTGCCCTTGGCGATGTCGATGAGCGTGACGACGAGGCCCGCCTTCCATCCCAGCACCCTGAAGGCGTTGGTGCCGCCAGCGTTGCCGCTGCCAAACTTACGGATGTCGATGCCCTTGAGCAGCCGACCGGCGATGATGCTGGTCGGAATGGAGCCGATGAGATAGGATACGGCGATGATGGCAATAAAAGTCAGCATATCAATCAGGATTGAATGATGAACAAACACACAATCAACAGGTCACGCTTTGACGACCTCACCTACAATGTAGGCATTTTCCGCTCTGGACTTCAAGTAGGCCATGACGTGATCGACGCGATCTTTCGAGACGATCATCACCAGGCCGAGGCCGAGGTTGAAGGTGCGGCGCATATCCTCTTCGGGCACTGAGCCTTCGCTGCGGATGAGGTCGAAAATCAGCGGCTCCGGCCAGGACGACCAGTCAACCGACAGCGCAAGCCCTTCCGGCACGATGCGCATGGTGTTGCCCATGAGGCCGCCGCCGGTGATGTGAGACATGCCGCGCAGGTCGCCGGTGCCGAGCAACGGCTCGATGACCGGCAGATAGGAGCGGTGCACCTTCAGCAGCTCCTCGCCAACCGTGCCGTCAAGCCCGGCGAAACGCTCGTTCATCCGCCCTTCGAAAACCTTGCGGGCCAGCGAATAGCCGTTGGTGTGCAGGCCGGCCGAGGGGAGGCCGATCATGACATCACCCGCTTCAATCTTCGAGCCGTTGATAATGTGCGGCTGATCGACCACGCCGACAATCGTACCGGCAAGATCGAAATCCTCCAGGTCGTAGACGCCCGGCATCTCGGCGGTCTCTCCGCCGATGAGGGCCGCACCGTTCTCGCGGCACGCTTTCACCATGCCGGTCACGACCGAAGCGGCGATCTCCGGCTTCAGCTTGCCGCAGGCGTAGTAGTCGAGAAAAAAGAGCGGGCGCGCACCGCAAACCAGAATGTCGTTGACGCAGTGGTTGACCAGGCACGAGCCGACCGTGTCGTACTTGCCGAGTTCGATGGCGATCTTGAGCTTGGTGCCCACGCCGTCGATGCTGCTGACCAGTACCGGTTTTTCGTACTTCGCGAAATCGGGCTGGAAAAATCCGCCAAACGCGCCGATGTCGGTCATCACCTGCGGGGTGAAGGTCTGGCGGACATGGGGTTTGATGAGACGCACAAACTCTTCACCTGCGGAAATATCGACTCCGGCTTTCTTGTAATCCATAGTTCTTTTTCGTCTTTCTGGTATCAATTCCGATTAGTTACTCTTGTCATTCTGATCCCGACTTGTTGGGAGAAGAATCCAGACCCGTTTTTTCGCAAAAAACTGGATTCTTCATTCCACTACGTTTCATTCAGAATGACAGACCATTTTCTTTATGCTTGTTTGCAAGCTGTTGTTGTTCAGCTGCCCGCCGGTTTCTCGAAAATTCCGGCGCATTGCGATTCCGCGAAGAACTCGCAGTGCAGGGCTGACACCGCCGCCGCCACATCGTTCTCCTCGACGACGAATCCCACATTGATTTCGGACGCGCCCTGCGAGATCATCCGAAGATTGACGTTGCGCAGCGAGTGGAAAATCCGGCCAGAAACCCCCTTCGACAGGCGAAGATTGTCTCCGACCACGCTCACCGTGGCCACCTTGTGCTCGATCTCCACGTCGCCGAGCGCTTGCAGCGCCTGGATGAACGGCTCTTCGAGTACGGTATCGTCAACCGTCAGCGAGACCGAAACTTCGCTCGACGAGATCATCTCGACCGACACGCTGAAACGCTTGAACACATCGAACAGCTCGCTCATGAAGCCGTGGCGGCCGAACATCCGGTTGGAGCGGATGTTGAGAATCGCCTGACCTTTCCTGACGGCAATCGACTTGACGAGGCCGCTTTGACTTTTTCCAGCGAGCAGCGCTGGATCGTCGGTGATGAGCGTGCCTTTGGAGTCTGGGTGCCAGGTGTTCAGCACATAGACCGGAATATTCTTCTTCACCGCCGGTGCGATGGTGTCGGGATGCAGCACCTTCGCGCCGAGATAGGCCAGCTCGGCAGCCTCAGAGAAGGTCATCACCCTGATGCTTTTCGCCTCGGGAACCATCCGGGGATCACAGGTCATCACGCCATCCACGTCGGTCCAGATTTCGATGGAGTCGGTATGCAGCCACGCGCCAAAGAGCGCCGCCGAAAGGTCGGAGCCGCCACGGCCAAGGGTCGTGGTCTTGCCCGCTTCGGTCGCGCCGATGTAGCCCTGCGTCACGACAACCACGCCGGAGTCGAGCCTCGGGCGGATGATCTCGTCCGTTTTCGCCTGGCAGATCGCTTCGATGGGACGGGCGAAGCCGAAGCACTCGTCGGTGATCATCACCTGCCGGATGTCGAGCCATTCGCAGCGAGTGCCCGCTTCGTTCAGCGCGGCGGCGAAGACCGTGGTTGAGAGCAGCTCGCCGAAGGAGCAGATGCGATCTCGCGAGCGCTCGCTCAGTTCGCCGACGATCTCGATCCCCTCGGTCAGCCGTTCGAGCAGGGTGACAAAGGCGTCGATCTTTCCGGCAAGCTCGGCTTTGATAGTATCGTTCCCGACAAGCTCCCCGACGAGATCGAGGTGAAACTGCCTGACCTCGCCAGCGAGTCGCAACGCCTCTTCGAGACGACCCGCGCCAGCCGAGTCGGCGATTCTGACCAGCTTGTTCGTAATGCCGCTACACGCGCTCAGCACAACCAGCGGCGTCTCGGATTTTCTCTTTTCAGCGATGATGGCGATCACCTGCCGCATGGCCGAAGCCGTGCCGACAGAGGTGCCGCCAAATTTCATGACTGCCATAAACTCAATCGAAAGAATTGGATAGTGATCGTTTCAGGATCGTTTTCCGGTTCGGATTTACTATACTTCCATGATCGGCACTTTTCATGAACCAGTCTCACCGGCCCCATGAACGAGATCACCCCATTCGCCCCAAAAGAAGCAAAAGCGGCAGGTATTCTCAGAACGGCTGCGCTCATCACACTCTCGTGCCTCATGCTCGCGCTTGCTGCATGCCAGAGCACGCGCCCGCTCTCCGATCGTATGGAGAGCAAATATAGTTTAAAAAAGAGAAAAACTTCTATCTCGCGCCTCCGCCCGCAAGGCCCGGAACTGTGCGACCTGCCAGTGCAGGTTTCCGAGCGGGCATTCAGGGCGATGCTCGATTCCATCGAAGAAACCAAAGGGATCAAGTACCGGTTCGGCGGAACATCGCCGGAAGGATTCGACTGCTCCGGCTTCGTGCAATATTTATATAGCCAGTCGTTCCAGATGCTGCTGCCCCGAACGTCGTCCGAGCTGGCGCTGCTTGGCCCGATCATTCACCGGGATCGCCTCCAACCCGGCGATCTCGTCTTTTTCGCCTCGGGTGAGGAGATCGACCATGTCGGCGTTTACCTCGGCAACGAACGCTTCGCCCACGCCTCGACGACGGTAGGCATCAGCGTAAACACGCTATTCCAAAGCTATTACGCCGCCCGCTTCGCCTTTGGCGCGAGGATCATCAGAGTGAAATAATTGACCATTGAAAATCGAGGTTCTTCGCACAATATCGTGGGAAGAGTCATCTACCGTTACGTCATCATGCGATAGCCATGTCGAGTTTACCACAGTAAAACAGAATTCGGTTCCGATAACTCTCGAAACTATGAAATCCTCGTAACGGCGTTGGTAATGGCGTGTTTGAACCAGGTCAACACGTTGTCCAAATGTCGCTGGAGACGCTCTTTGACCTCGATCAATGGCTTCAAGCCAACCTCATCGACCCGTTTCGACCAGTACTCGAAAAAGAAGCTCACCGCGTCGGCACATCCAAGCTGCCAGAACACCCGAAACAGGTTTTTTAACGCCCATGCCTGTCCGGTTTTGAACTCTCCGGCCACCAGATTGCTCAAATCGACCTTTTGTTGTTCATCCATGTCCTCCGGATTGCGCAGCCACACGTACTTCGAACCGACCAGACGCTTGTCGCCAGCTTTCTCCAATGCACCAGACTCCTTCCGTCGAACCGCATCGACGGCCTCATGGAGATACTTGCTGATATGAAAGCGAACATGCACCAGATCGGCCTTCGGCAAAAGCTCTCGAACCGCGCTGGCAAAGGGTTTCCACAGATCAACCGAGACCGCTTTGACCTTCGTTCGCTGCTGTCGGTTCAGCGATTCCAGCGCCTGTTTGGTCGCCTCAGTGGTTCGATGTTCGACCACCCGAACCTGCGCCAGATCGCTCTGCGTCGTGACGTAATGCTGACCCGCCTTGAAGCTTTTTTCGTCAATACCGAGATAGGTGATCACGGCGGCATCACGGCGGCCCAACCCTCGTTCGACGGCAAATAGGTCTGCGCGAAGGCGATCTCCCGCTGACTGCCTGAGTCGAGATCAACCATTTTCCTGACGTCGGCAAAATGGCCATGCTCGTGATGATCTGAAAGTTCACACGCGGTTTTAGCTTTCGTGACGACGCTCAAAAAGTTTTCCCATTTGCTGTAACCAAACCGTTGCTGAAGGTCACGCGCAAGCCAGAATTCGACACCGCCTTCGGTTTGCCGCGCAGGCTTCAAAAGAGGCTGTCAGCGAATGAATCTGCGGTTTTCATGATTCAAGAATTTAGGGGTTGGATTCTCAAGACATGATTCAATGGTTACGCATACAAAAAGTGCCCCCTGAAATCTTCGTCCATGAGGGGTTCATCAGGGGCAACGCCTGAGCGGTGACGCCGCACGGAAACGATTGGCTCAGCGTCACCCATTCAACGTAAATAATTGATAGCTAATGAGCAATGGATTGCGAATTTTGAAATACTCTGCTCTCGCCATTGCATCGGAGATGACGATTTAGATAGCGATTTTGCAAACGAGATATCCTCACATCCACATCAGCGCAAGCCGGTAGGTGATGAACGACGCAACCCATGCCACAGTCATCACGTAGGCGGAGTAAAGCAGCACCGGCTTCCATGCGCCGACCTCTTTTTTCATCACCCCCACCGCCGCCACACATGGAATATAGAGCAGCACGAAGACCATCAGGCTCAGCGCCGTGGCGCGGCTGAATGCGGGATCGCTTCTGAGAATCTGCGACAGGCTTGTCTCTCCGGCGGTGTGACCGATTGAAAAGATGGTGCCGAGCGTCGAAACCACCACCTCCTTGGCCGCCAGCCCCGTCACCAGCGAGATGCCGATCCGCCAGTCAAAGCCGAGCGGACGGATGAGCGGTTCGAGCAGCTTGCCGCTCCGACCGGCCAGCGAATACTCAAGCTGGCTCGCCTCGATCCTCGTTTCGAGCGTCCGGAGCTGCTCCGCTTTCATCTCAGGCGCGACGGCCAATGCCTCGATCTTCGCCTTCTCCGTCGCCAGCTCCGCATCGAGCGCCTTGCTGTGCGGGAAGTTGCTCGCCGCCCAGATCAGAATCACCGCGCCGAGAATCAGCGTTCCGGCCTTTTTCAGGTACATCACAGCCTTCATTCTCGCCTGGAAGATCACCGAAGTGAAGGTCGGCCAGCGATACGGTGGCAACTCCATGACGAACGGCTCGGAATCGCTCTTCAGCACGGTGGACTTGAGCAGCCAGGCCGTCCAGAGGCCGATAACGATGCCGAGCAGGTAGATGCCGAACATGACGTTGGCCGCCGTCGCGGGAGGGAAGAAGGCTCCGGCGAGCAGCACGTAAACCGGCAGCTTCGCGCCGCAACTCATGAAGGGAATCGTCATGATGGTGGCGAGTCGGTCGGAGCGGCTCTTGAGCGTGCGCGTGGCCATGATGGCCGGAATCGAGCAGCCGAATCCGGTAATCATCGGAATGAAGGACTTGCCGTGCAGCCCGAAGCGGTGCATCACCTTGTCGATCACAAAGGCCGCCCGCGCCATGTAGCCCGAGGCTTCGAGGAACGACAGCCCCATAAAGAGCAGCACAATGTTCGGCAGGAACACCACTACGCTGCCGACGCCTGAAATTACGCCATCGACGAATATCGAGCGCACGATCCCCTCTGGCAGAAGCGGCGCTACGGCGCTCGAAAGCAGCCCGAAAGCGTATTCAAGCGCCAGCATGAGCGGCTTGCCGAGGGTGAAGGTAAGCTGGAAGATCGCCCAGACAACGAGGAAAAAGACTGGCAGGCCAAGCACGCGGTTCAGCACCACCGCGTCGATGTAGTCGCTCGCCGAGGCGCGGGCGACCTTCGGCTGGCGCACGCACTCCTGCATCGCGCCGCGCACGAAGGCGTGCCGGTCTTCGGTGATGAGCGCTTCGGGATCGGTGCTGTGCAGCCGTCCGCACTCCGCAATCGCCTCCTGCAACGCCAGCTCGACCTTCACCCAAACCGGATATTTCTGTGTCTGCGTGTAGATTTCCCTGTCGTTTTCAAGCAGCTTGATGGCCATCCAGCGATGATTAGCCCCGTCCAGTTCACGCTCGCGGGCGAGCAGGGCGGCGATCTTGTCGATAGCCTTCTCGACCTCGGCGCTAAAGGTTATCTTGTTTTTCCGTATTGTGATACGCCCTTCGCTGACGCTGATGACATGGTCGAGCAGCTCGTCGAGTCCCTTGCGGTTCCGTGCGGAGATCGGCACAATATGGCTGCCGAAGAGCTGTTCGAGCTGATCGAGATCGATGGAAATTCCCTTCTGCTCGACCTCGTCCATCATGTTGAGCGCCACGAGCAGATCGACCTCCATCTCCATGAGCTGCACGGTGAGCATCAGGTTCCGTTCGAGGTTCGTGCCCTCGACCACGTTCACCACCACATCGGGCTTTTCGTCGATGATGAAGCGGCGCGTGACGATCTCCTCCGGCGAGTATGGCGTGAGCGAGTAGGTGCCCGGCAGATCGACCACGGTGATGCGGTAGTTCTTGTAATCGAGATAACCCTCGTGCTTTTCGATGGTTACGCCGGGGAAGTTGCCCACCCGCTGGTGAGCGCCGGTCAAGGCGTTGAAGAGCGAAGACTTGCCCGCGTTCGGATTTCCGGCAAGGGCAACCGTGATGGATTTCTGCGTGCTCATGCGCTTTTTCCGAAACGATGACCTCGCAGCAGCCCCGCCCATGAGGCTTGACGACCTTCTGCGGCTTCGAGTTTGTTTACGGTGATGCCTTCGGCCTCGTTCAGCCGCATCGTCAGAAGCAGCCCTTTGCAACTGATCTCTATGGGATCGCCAAGCGGGGCGAACCGCAGTACTTCGAGCTCCGTACCCCGCACAAGCCCGAGATCCATGAGCCGCCGCCTGATCGCTGGTTCCGCTGTAACCGAAGTCACCTGCGCCCGATCCCCAGCCTTTAAATCTGATAACCTCATATATCCTTTGGTCTTAAAACAAGTTCTGATTCGCGTCCCATGCGCTTAAATAGAATTTGTATAAATAATGAAATAAACAGGACAAAAGGTTTCCTGTTTAAAGGAGAAAGAGGCGATTTCCTGAAAAAAGATTCGCGCGGTTACTCCTCGCCGTGCGCCACTTCGCGGCCTGCGAACGGCGGCCAGCCCATCGTTTTGCCGCCGATCAGATGCGCGTGAATGTGCCCGACGCTCTGCAGGGCGTCCGCGCCGTTGTTGAACACCAGCCGGTAGCCTGATTCGAGCACCCCGGTCTTCTCTGCGACAATTTTAGCCGCAAGCAGAATCTCTGCGGCGATCTCCGCGTCGCCCTCCGTCAGATCGCTCAGCGACGGAATGTGCTCCAGCGGAATGATCAGCACATGGACGGGCGCGGCGGGATTGATATCGTGAAACGCGGCCACATGGTCGTTGCGGTAGATCAGTTTGGCCGGAATCTGCCCGGCGGCAATCTTGCAGAAGATGCACTCTGGATCGTAACGTGTCATGGCGTTGATGAATTTTGGATGCTGAACTACTGTTTCTGGATGATCGACAGGCTCATGCTGCGGCCCGAGCCGATAAGCACCACCGAAAGCGGCCCCTTGATTCCGGTCACGCTGCCCCGGTCGCCCTCTTTTTCCGGAACGATCATCGACGTTGTCTGGAAGCCCTTCGCCTTCAGCGCGACTTCGTAATCCCGGAGAACATGTTCCGGCAAACCATCGATGGCCATATCCCAACTATTGGCCTCGGGCGTTTCGGTGCGGATGATCTTGCGGATCGTGCCGTATGGAATCTTCGGCACCTCGGCAGGCGTATTTTCCGGCCAGGGTTTAGCCGCTTCGATAATCTCGACAGAACCTCTGCCGGATTCAATCGTGACGGCGCTCCCGGAGTTATCTGAAGCCGCAGGAACCGGTTCTGGAACGGCGGATGGAAGTTCGGGCGTCTTTTGCCTGCAAGCGCCGAGAACGGCGGCAAGGATGACGAGATACAGGCGTCCCGTGGTTTTGCTGAATACCTTTCTGCTCATGATCGGTCGTAATGGATGGATAACAACGGCTTCATACAGCAAATGTAACAAAAAAAGCGCGTGGCGCGTGACAACCCTCGCGCTGAGGAGTGGCATAAAGTCCTTGCTATCGCTACATTGTCAGCGATAAACTCCGTTAACACGCGCTCTCGCGTCAGTCAAAAACAGCTGAGAGCATTCAATCAATCGAAACCAGCGATGATCAAACAACGCATACTCGGCACGAAATGGGCGCTGAAGCCGCTCCTGCTCGCCACGCTGCTCATGGCTGGCTGCAACGGCAATGCGTCGAAATCGGTCACCGACATTGATGGAAACCGCTACGGAACCGTGAAAATCGGCGATCAACTCTGGATGAGCGAAAATCTGCGAGTCACCCGTTACCGAAACGGCGATCCTATTCCGGAGGTTCGCGATGGCGCGTCGTGGGCCGCGCAAACCGCCGGAGCGCGATGCTCGTACGACAACAACGCTGAAAACGGCAAGACCTTCGGGATGCTCTACAACTGGCGCGCGGTGAACGACCCGAGAGGCATCGCGCCCGAAGGGTGGCACGTGGCGACAGACAAGGAATGGCAGGAGCTGGCCGAAGCCCTCGGCGGCGAAGAGGTGGCCGGTAAAGTCCTGAAAGCGCCCGGCAAATGGAGCGACCAAGCCAGCGAAAGCGAGAAAAGCAGCGGCTTCGACGCCCTGCCCTCCGGCGCGCGTCGCGATGCCGACGGTGCGTTCGTCCTGCTCGGCCAGTTCGCCCGCTTCTGGACGGCCACCCCGTCAAGCCCCGGCAAAGCGTGGGGACGGGCAATGGAATATTACGACGGCACAATTCGCCGAGGCGAAGTCGGCCCAAAGAACGGCTTCGCGGTAAGATGTTTCAAGGATTGAAGATGCGCTGTCCGGACAAGCCGCTGGCATCATACAATCCGGCAGAAGCGCAGGGTTGGCGCAAATGTATTTTTTGCTTTGCGTTACAAAACAGGCAGTGGATGCACTGCTGACTGACCTACTTCGCCTAACCTGCCGGAAAGAAAGTGGATACCGCAAAGTCCCGCAGCACATCGAATTCTGCGACTCGCGGCTAAACACCCGATGTAGATTAATGACCCATTAGCTCATTCTCTTCGTCAAATCGATCCCAATTACTTTGATCTCCTCAATATTTGGAAAACTTGGAGATATCTGTGTCCAATGATTCTGGAGAGCAGCAACCAATTGATCAAAATTGAGTCGATCATCTCTTCCCGGTACTTTCCAAGGTTGTTCCTTACCGCGATACACCAGCAGAAAAATCCCTCTACCTGAACGCTTGTCTCTCAGATAGTCTCCACAAAGTTGGTTTTCAAGACGTTCGAAAAGCTTTTGATCCTTCCAATTATCAGCGATTTTTAGTTCGACTGGAACTGGCGCATCAATACCATTGCCCTGAAATCTTATATCAGGTTTTTTCCCATCAGCCAGCTCATATTCTTGCTGAATGGAGTAGCGACCATGTGCTGTTTTATCCAACTCATTAGCAATGTATTTTCGAACCTCTATTTCTTTAACTTGCATCAGAATACTTGCATTACTGCTATCACCTTGCTCCAGATCATCTTTGAGATCAAGCAGACGCTGGATAGCAAGCTCTGCCAATTCTTTATGATTTGAAGGGGTTCGCTCTTGTTCGTTGTAAAATTCTCTGACCTGCATGGGCGTCCACGGCTCTAAATCACCGTCCTGTTCAGCCAGAGTCTTTGCATCGAGCAATATCCATGGTCGAGCCGATTTGTCGTGATGCTTTTGCGCGATTTCAACCAAGGCCATGTATGACTCCTTGCCGGGCATCATTTTGAGTGTATTTAAAAGTGATTCTCTTGCATCTTGAGCATCGTCACGTAATTCAGGAGTATAGCAAACTGCTTCTGCAAAACGATTTATATCATCTTCTCGTCGGATATACTCATTCATAAGTAAGTAAAGCGTTTTCAGGTGAGCTGGATTTTTGAATTTATCTCGTTTATATTGCTCCTCACCTCTGCGCTCAGCCGCACGCCCGACAAAAAGATGCGTGACAAAGATCATTGCAAATAACGTCTGCTCTTTTGGATCAACTATCTTTTCTATTTGCGATGAGAACGATGGTATCGCTTTTTCAGGATCAACGCATGTCCATACCGCGCACCAGCGAGCAAGATGGCGCAAATCATCAAGAGATTTGCATTTTTCACAAGCGAGTTCAGCAATTAGTTCACTTGAATAGTTTGAACCATGAAGGATTTTGAGCAGCTTGTCCAGGTTGGAAAAGTTTTGCGGTTCGGCAGTTTTCAGAAGTTCATAGATACGAGGAGCAAGCTGATTCCATGCCCATTGTCCTGACCAAGACAGGTCACTGATAATATAGCTTTTGTCTGATTCCGGCTTTTCGATGGACAATTCAAATTTTATTTCTTGCAAAAGGAAATTTCCTACAATTTCCGGATAAATCTCAAATAGCCCCTGAAACCAGACAGGAAATCCATTCAGCTCAAAGGTTGCATATCTGCAAGCTCGTTCTACTTCCGAATCATCAAGACTTTTCAGGCAGTCTGGAGATTCATTGGTTTCTATCTCAAGTCCTGTAAGACCAATAGTAGCACCCAAAGGTATTTGATTTAATGGCGTACCCTCAGAGCGCAGTTTTGGCTCAAAGTTCCTCCAAAATAACACGACACTATCTCTATAGAATTTTGCAGTCTCTTCACCATAGTCTGGTATCAGTGTTTTCCAGTTATAATCCGTAGATCGATCATTTGTATTTTTTTTATTCCGAGACTGATGGAACAGATACCACAAAGAGTTTGTAATCGTCCCTGGTTTGTCCAAGACTTCATTTATTACCTGATCAAGGTTTTCGTCGAAGTGCTTTTTCCAACTTATGGCATTGTTCTCTTTCTGCTTTTGTTTGGCGGCAGCTTGCTTCTTCCATTTTGCTTGCCTTCGTTTTGATTGACGAGAATCTTTACTTTGAGCTGGCGGCTTTAAATAATTTTTCAGTTGCTCATCAAGCGCAACATTGCCAGAGCACAATTTATGAAGTTTTGTGCGCCATTCTCGCTGACGACCATTTGTTTTGTAAAGATCAAAAGCTAACGATAACGCTACAAGTTTATCATCTAAAAATGGTTGATTAGCGATCTCTTCTGCTACATACTCGAAATCAGAAATGTCAAACTTCCATAATGCCAATCCCGGCAAAACGTCCCAAAAGTCAGTGAGCCTTTGGCCATTTGTGCTGGATTCTAATCCTCTTTTTTGTTGTACTTCAAACCAAAATAACTTTCTGTTCAAGTCCGGCCATAGAGGAACTATTTTTGAGAGTTCAAGTTTAATTTCTGAGATACTCTCGCCATCATAGCCGGAGTGGTGAAATGCAGAGTATTTGTTTAAAACTGAAAGCGCATCAGTGTCTAATAACTCAAGATTATGAGTCAACATCAATCTTTCAACGGTTTTGCCTGCTGATCCTATTAGCGAATAAAATGTTTTCGAAACATTACAATAGCCGCGATCAAGCAACGGAGGTTGGTCAAGCAATTCGTTCAGCCCGGTTATTATCTTTTGCAACAATTCAGTATCAGTAGCATCAACAAATTGTGTTATAGCCTCTGGCAAATGATCGCTGTATGCAAAAGGCTCTTTCGGTTCGCACTTTTTCAAGCACGCCAAAAGCCAATTCCATGTCTCTTCTGTTGGTTTTACTCCCTTGAGGAGTTCAGTCAGATACTCCCGGTTAAGTTGTTCCGCTTCCGTAAGAAAACTCTGACGTAGTCGCTCCTGATCTATCACGAAACCAATGGCCTGAACAGCTCTGAAGGCAGATAAACGGACATACTTTTCAGCATTTGGCATCAGTGCGATAGTCATTGCTTCAGGTAGTAAGCCATCAATCTTTCCAAACCAGACCATACGAAGGAGATATTCCTTCAGAACGTTGTTATCAACATATTTATGTATTAACTCTCGAATAACATCACACAAATCTTGAGTGGCAAAACGCTGAACTGCCTGATAGCTTTTCGCCGAACGACCAGTCACTCCATCGGCCATCTGTTCACAAGCCTCTCGAAGTATTTCACGACGAAAATCAAGAGGTAACTGGACAGGGTCGCCACCTTCAAAAAATATTTCAGGCGCAACCTTGCGAACACGATTCCTGATTTTTTCATCCATCAAAACCAGCCAAGTCAGTATCGGTCGTAATGTAGGTGTAACAATATCCCTCCCATATTGATTTCGAAAGAATAGCGCTTCAATTTTCCTGCGGGATGTTTCTCTCTTAAGCAGTTCAGCAAACCACTCGGCAGCGAGATACTCCCGCACCGAACGATGGTGAAAACGAACCGTACCATAAATCGCCTCATCGAATATTGGTCGTAACAACAAAATGCACTGATCCGTCGCGCTCCAATCAGGCAGCACGGATTGTACTGCAATCCCGTCGCTATTATGATTTCCATCAGGAACTGTAATAGTAGAAATCTTAGTTAAAGTCGTAGCCGCCGCAAGAATTTTTGCCCCATAATGAGCGCGTTCTGTTGATAATGAGTTTATTTCAGCGCGATTTTGGTCTCGTTCAGCAAGCCGACGGCCTATACTGTTTAGAATTATTTCATAACGACTTCCAATTCGCCCATTATCTTTCCAGAAATCGGCAAGTTCTTCCAGGTCTTGAGGTCGTGATGTAAACTGCCACGCATCTGCGCGTTCCACGGCATCAAGGAAGGCTTTGCTGTCCTCGATTCCTCTGGATTTTACAAAAAGTGTAATCTGATCTGCAACAAGATCGTTTAGGGCAATAATCTTGAAAGGTTTTAATGCTGTGCGTTTTGGTTCCACAAGCAAAGAGCTGTCAAAATCATTTTCTTCATCAATAGGATTAGGCGGACATTCCTTGTTGTTTTCTCCGGCATAAGGCAATTGTTCGGTGCAGATTTCTCGATCTGTTTTAGGACGCCATGCGGTTATTCGGCTGGTGATTACAATATGAGTCCTGTCATAAGCATTTCGGATATATCGGCTGAGCATACGAATTGCGCGCTCAAAATCACGAGGATCTCGCAGGCGAGCCTCATCAACCGAATCAAGAAGAAACCATCCATCATCGTCAGAAACCAACCAATCTTGGAATTCTTCGTATGTAGACCCTGCTTCAAATGCGCTCTCAAAATCTGTGAAAATATGTTCCAATCGAAGAAAAAAAGCGGCTTTGCCCTGTTCTCGTAACGTTTGAGCAGCATTACGGATTTCAACTGTTTTACCAGATCCTGCTTCGGATAGGATGACTACACGATATTCTTTTAAGAGACTTGGCCAGTCATAACGTACACCCGTGAATGAGCCGCCGATCTCAACATCGTCGTATTTACCGCTCTCTTCCGAAAGCTCAGAAAAAGTTCTGTTGAGCTGTATAAAATTATCAGTTCTCATCGAATCTGTTTTTCTTTTTAAACAGTCTTCTAAACATAATTCCATTCCCAATGAGTGTAAAAGAGCAAAACGGAATCATGTATCTCTACTCAAAACAGCTTCTTCATATGATAATATAGTAAAGGGATTTGTACAATCGGGAACAGTCAATAGACGTCGTGTCTTTCCCTCCTATCCTCCCTCTCCCGGTCCCGGCGCGGCTTCCTCTACCAACGCGGCGGGTTCGGCGGCGGTGGCTACGAGGAGTTCGGCGATGCGGAGGGAGCGGCGGCACTCTTCAATGTCGGGGCGGCGGTCGGCGAATTTGACCAGGTCGGCCTGGTCGAGCAGTTTGATCAGCTTTTCGCGGATATTGATCCGGCGGATGGCAAGCTCTTCGGCGATCTCCTGCGTGACCATCTCCCTTGCGCCGAACTGGTAGCGTTTTTGGAGAAATTCACGCAGGATGTTGCTGAGCGATTCGTATCCGGCGGCGGGCTGCAACCCTTTGGAGAGCTGGCGGCGTATCGAACGGAGTTTGAGGCGGGCGGCGCGCACAGGGTCGTTGAAATAGCGTCGCAGGGCGGTGACGAGCAGCTTGACCAGATAGCCGACAATGCCAAGCACCGCGAGCACGAGCAGCACCGGTACGAGCAGCCACGTTGGTATGGGGGCGCTGACCGGGGGCGCGATCGGGCGCAGCTCCGTGACGGTGGAGTCGCTCATGCTCAGTACCGTCACCGATGCGTCGGGGTTGATGTCGAGGCGCTCTTGCGCTGCTGCCAGGCCTTTGCCGGAGAGCACCGTGAAACCGGGCAGCGTTTTCTGGCCTGAGCCGAAGACGGCGATTTCGGTATCCATCCGGAATTCGGCGCGGCCATCATGCAGATTTTTCGATCCCGATTTGGTGCCGGTGATTTCAAACGGCGTGCCCTGGCCGGTCTTGAGCGAGCCGACGGAGACCGAGTCCTTGCGGTCGTGCTGCACGGTGATGACATAGCGCAACCGCTCTCCGGCAAAGAGACTGTCGGGCTCGGCGCTGACGGTGACGTCCGACGGGCGCAGGACGGCATCCGCGGAAGCCGGGAGCAGCGCTGCAACCGCGCAGGCAAGGGCGAGGAGCTCGGCCCGAACGATGCGTTTACGCCCGGCGCTCACGGTGGCGGAAAAATGCGTTCAGACCGCCAATAATCGACTTGCCAGTGTCGAGAAAGACCGCATCGACCTTCATGCGGCTCAACTGCCGCTGCAACGCTTCACGCTCTTCCCGCCGGTGATTGGCGTAACGGGAAAGAAACACGCGGCTCCCGGCATCGACCGTCATTCGCTCGCCGCTCTCCGGATCGACCAGATCGAGCAGTCCGGAGCGGGGAAGCTCGTGGTCGAGCGGGTCGCCGATGTGGATGAGCACAAACTCGTGGCGAACGTTGAGCAGCTTCATGCCCCGTTCGTACTCCGAGCCGAGCAGGTCGGTGAGCAGAAAGATGATCGACTTGCGCTTCTGTGTGCGGCGCAGGAAGGAGAGCGCGGCGTCGATGTCAGTTTTGCGCCCGCACTGCCGGAGCGAGAAGATTTCGTTCAGGATGACGAGCGCATGGGCGCGGCCCTTGCGGGGCGGAATGTAGGTCTCGACTTTGTCGGTGAAGACGAGCAAGCCCACCATGTCGTTGTTCTGCACGGCGCTGAAGGCCAGAATCGCCGACACCTCGGCGGCCAGCTCCTTTTTCAGCCGCCCGCTGCCGAAGAGCATGGAGCCGGAGCCGTCGAGCACCAGCATCAAAATGCGCTCGCGCTCCTCGGTGAACATCTTGACGTAAAGATCGTTCTTGTGCGCTGACGTATTCCAGTCGATGGTGCGCACGTCGTCGCCGTACTGATACTCCCTGACCTGGCTGAACTCGATGCCGCGCCCCTTGAACGACGAGTGGTACTCGCCGCTGAACATCTCGTTGACCAGCCGCCTCGACCGGATTTCGAGCTTGCGCACCATCGCAGCCAGCTCCCCCGGATCGGGCGCGCCGGACGTGCCATTGTCGGCGCGGTCGTCAGGGCACCTGGACATGTTCGAGAATGTTTCTGACGAAGTCCTCAGCCTTCATGTTTTCCGCCTCCGCCTCGTAACTCGGTCTGACGCGGTGGCGCAGCACGTCGTAGACGATGCTCTTGACATCCTCCGGCGTGGCGTAGGCGCGGCGTTGCAGGAAGGCGTGGGCTTTGGAGGCGAGCAGGAGGAATATCGTGGCCCTGGGCGACGCGCCGTATTCGATCATGTTCGAGAGTCTGCCGAGACCATAACGGTCGGGAAAGCGCGTAGCCGTAACCAGATCGACGATGTAGCGCTGAACCCGCTGATCAACGTAGATGCGATCCACCAACCCACGGGCCCGGAAAACCTCCTCCGGCTGGACAACCTGCGGTATCTCGACGGCGGCCTGCACGGCGGAGGCGCGCTGCATCACCTCAAGTTCCTCCTCGAAGGTCGGATATTCGACCATGATCTTCATCATGAAGCGGTCGAGCTGCGCCTCGGGCAGCATGTAGGTGCCCTCGTGCTCGACGGGGTTCTGCGTGGCCAGCACCATGAACGGCTCGCCGAGCGGGTAGGTCACGTCGCCAATCGTCACCTGCTTCTCCTGCATCGCTTCGAGCAGCGCGGACTGCACCTTGGCCGGCGAGCGGTTGATCTCGTCGGCGAGGATCACGTTGGCGAAGACCGGCCCCCGGCGCGGATGGAACTCCATCGTCTTGGGATTGTAGATCATCGTGCCGATAAGATCGGCGGGCAGCATGTCCGGCGTGAACTGGATGCGGTGGAACGAGAGGTTCATCGCCGCCGCGAAGGTGCGCACGATCAGCGTCTTGGCCAGTCCCGGGACCCCTTCGAGCAGGAGGTGACCGTTGGCGAGCAGCGCGATGAACACCTTGTCGATGACCCCGCTCTGGCCGATGATGGTCGTAGCCAGCACCTCCCGCGCCCGGTCGATGAATGCCGACTCCTCGGCGATCTCTCTGCCGAGCGTTTCAAGTTCCGTTTCCTGTTTCATGGGTTGGTTCCGAATGTTCCTGTGCGTTCAGTGGAAGTCATGGACAACTATCAATTATCAATTCCTCTTCACTCCTTACGGAAGAGGCCATTGAAGCCAAACACGAGAAGCGCGAGGCCGATGACGAGCGCTGGCCATGAGATCATGTCGCCGATGAAGAAGGCGCTGTTGAGCAAGCCGACGCCCGGCGCAAGCAGCAGCACGAGGTCAGCTCCGACGAGGATCAGAAACGCCTTGAATAAACTGATCCTGCCGCGCGGTTTGCTATTGTTCTCCTCTTTCTTAGCTTTGGCCATTGCACATTTCCACTCTTGAGCATGAATATTTTAGGGATAGAAACCAGTTGCGACGAGACCTCGGCTGCCGTCCTTGGCGGCGGGAAGGTTCTGTCGAACGTCGTCAGTTCCCAGCGATGCCATACCGATTTCGGTGGCGTGGTGCCTGAACTGGCTTCACGGGAGCATGAGCGGCTGATCGTCTCGATTGTCGAGGCCGCCATAGACGAAGCAAATATAGCAAAAAATGACCTCGATGTCATAGCGGCCACCGCCGGGCCGGGGCTGATCGGCGCGGTGATGGTGGGGCTTTGCTTTGCCGAGGGCTTGGCTTGGGCGCTTGGCAAGCCCTTCGTACCGGTCAACCACGTTGAGGCGCACATCTTTTCGCCCTTCATCAGCGACGAGGCCACCCGTCGCGTGCCGCAGGGAGATTTTGTTTCGCTGACCGTCTCAGGCGGCCACACGCTGCTGTCGGTCGTCCGGCAGACGCTCGATTACGAGGTGATCGGTCGCACCATCGACGACGCGGCGGGCGAGGCGTTCGACAAGACCGGCAAGATGCTCGGCCTCGGCTATCCCGCCGGGCCAGTGATCGACCGGCTTGCCCGCGACGGCGATCCGGCGTTCCACCGCTTCCCGCGGGCGCTGACCGCAAGTTCCCAGACCAGCAAGAGCTATCGCGGCAACTTCGACTTCAGCTTCTCCGGCCTGAAGACCTCCGTGCGCACCTGGCTCGAAGGTCACGATCCCGAATTCGCCAAACAGCATCTGGCCGACCTCGCCGCCTCCGTTCAGGCGGCCATCGTGGAGGTGCTGGTGGAGAAGACCATAGCCGCCGCGCTCCTGCACAAAGCCGACGCCATCTCTGTGGCGGGCGGCGTGAGCGCCAACTCCGGCCTGCGCTCGGCGATGCAGTCGGCCTGCGACCGGCACGGCATCCAGCTTTTCATTCCCGCGCTCGCATACTCGACCGACAACGCAGCCATGATCGCCACGATGGCGAGCCTGATGATCGAGCGCGGCAAGTACCGGGTCGAGCAGAATTCATACGGCGTTGCGCCCTTCGCCCGTTTCGACGCAGCCAGAAAAGGGGCGCGTTGAAATAGTTCGGGAAATAGATTATCTTCCGGTTCGAAAAAAGGGCCTGAACAGGCCCAAGCTCCGATTACCAACCGCAAGCCACTGACCATGTCTGATACCATTCTTGCCCTGATGCTTTTCGCGCCGCCGACTGGAGGCTCGACGCCAAATCCGTTCATCCAGCTCGTGCCGCTCGTCCTGATCTTCGTCGTTTTCTACTTCTTCATGATCCGCCCGCAGCAGAAAAAGCAGAAAGATCGCGAATCGCTGCTTAACGATATTAAACGCGGCGACCGGGTTGTCACCATTGGCGGCATCCACGGTACCGTCGCCGGAATCGAAACCGAGAAGAAAACGGTTCTCGTGCAGGTTGCCGACAACGTCAAGATCAAGTTCGAGCGTTCGGCGATCGCCAACATCGAAAAACAGGAAACCGGCGACAAGCTCGCCGCGAAGGAGTGAGAGGCATCGATGCAGGAAATACCCGCAATTCTGGTTCTTGAAAACGGCTCGGTCTACCGTGGAACCGCATTCGGCCATACCGGCGAAGCTGCCGGCGAAGTGGTCTTCAACACCTCGCTGACCGGCTACCAGGAGATTCTCACCGATCCCTCCTACACCGGGCAGATGGTGGTCATGACCTATCCGCTCATCGGCAACTACGGCATCACGCCGAACGATGACGAGTCGAAAAAAATCTGGGCTTCGGCGCTGATCGTGCGCGAAGCTTCGAACGTCTACAGCAACTTCGAATCCACCCGCAGCCTCGACGAGACGCTCAAAGAGGCTGGTGTGATGGGCCTTGCCGGTATCGACACCCGCAAGCTGGTTCGTGAGATTCGCCAGAAAGGGGCGATGCGCGGCGTAATCTCGACGCAGTGCAACGACGTCGAAGCGCTGAAAGCGCAGGCGGCGGCCATCCCCGAGATGACCGGCCTCGACCTGGTGCAGCGCGTCACGACCGGCGAGAGCTACACTGTGGACAAACCCGACGCGAAATATCACGTCGTCGCTTTCGATTACGGCATCAAGACCAATATCATTCGCCAGCTCAACGTCGAGGGGTGCAAGGTCACGGTGGTGAACGCCAAAACCACGGCTGCCGAGGTGCTCGCGCTCAATCCCGATGGCGTGTTCCTCTCCAACGGCCCCGGCGATCCCTTCGCGGTCACTTACGCCATCGACACCATCCGGGAGCTGACCGGCAACGAACGTCAGATTCCGATCTTCGGCATCTGCCTCGGCCATCAGCTGCTCTCGCTTGCGTTTGGCGCGAAGACCTACAAGCTCAAGTTCGGCCACCACGGCGCGAACCATCCGGTCAAGAACCTGCTCGACAGCCGCATCGAGATCACCTCGCAGAACCACGGCTTCGCCGTCGAGATGGAGTCACTGCCGGAAGCGCTCGAACTGACCCACAAAAATCTCTACGACCTGACCGTCGAAGGCATCCGCCACCGCGAGCTGCCCTGCTTCTCGGTGCAGTACCACCCCGAAGCCGCCCCCGGCCCGCACGACTCGCACTATCTCTTCAAGGAGTTCACCGAACTGATGGAAAAGTCGAAGAACTGAGCGCCGCGAAAGGTCCCGGATTGTCACAAAAAAGCCAGAGCTTGCAACACTCTGGCTTTTTTATTGAGGTGATATGTCTCACTTTTTGTTCATCCACTCACCAGTCGCCCATTTCGAGCCGGTTCGCTTCATTTCCTGCCACGCTTCGATATGACGCTTCAATTCAGGATGCTTGCAGCCTTCAGCGATCAATGCTTCACGAGCAACCGGGTCAAACGGGATCGCCCGCGGCCCGAGACATTCATTCCAGATTTTGGCGATCATGGATTCGGGAGTATCGACACCCATCGCTTTAAATTCTCCGATATACACAATTCCTTTTCCTGCCCATTTGGTTTTCATGATTTCAAAAAATGGTTGCAAGTTAAGCGCTGTTTTGAATGTTCCGGATTGAGCCTCGTAGCTATTCCTTTGCACTTTTTCCCAAATTTCTATATCGGCTTCTAGTTCTGGGTCATCTATATCATAGTCAAGATCAGGCATTGAAGATACAAACATGTGAGTTGCATCATTTAGACCTATAAAATTCAGTCCTTCTCGAACTATATTGCTAAATACTTGCCATATCTCTTCCGAAATATCATCTGACTCATAATAATCCATAACAGTGCGCAGTGGAACAATCGCATGTCCGTCATCAATCACTTGCTGCAATATTTTTTTAACATCTGGACAGTTACCCTTAAAATAAGGTGCATGAGAACCCAAAAGCCCATACATTAAACATGATTCTGCATTTAGCAATTTATATAACCACGGATCAGCAGGCACTATTCCCTTCGATGTGGCACACCAAGTTAATCGACCTCTACTAAAAATGTCTTGGACTACTGACGGAAAAAAAATTCCATCCATTTGTAATGGATACCTATGCTGACCTGAAAGAACTGAATCCCAAGAGGCCGGACCACATACCAGTGAATATGCTATGAATGATAAAGTTACATCACGACCTAATTCAGCTATAAACGGAATTTTACTATCAATAAGACTGTATCTCTGGGTTGTCACGGGCAGGCTTGCAGCACTGTCTATTACGGCAACTATAGGAGATTTAAACTCTATTTCCTTTGTCAAAAATGACCCATCGAGAAGCGGGTTATAATTTGGAGGTTCTATCGCTATGCCATTACAAGAGATATGCTCTTTGCCTGTAAAAGTCCAGAATACCGCGTCATATCCTTCAGGATAGATGACAGACCATTCTGGTGAAGCACTTGTTCTGCGAATAGGAAACTCATACCTCTGTTTAAGATTCTTAGATTTTGAATCAGCAATGACTCTCTTGACGACTTGCGGCCAGTCCCAACAAAACCAGTCAATTTTACTTTTCAGTACCAAATATTTCGACTCTTCATCAAGTCCAAGTATTTCTACCGATTCTTGGCTCAACTTTACTTCAATCTTTGTTCCAACAAAACAATTTTTATCTCGCTGAATCTCAATAAGTTGACTATTTGCTGTCGCTTCAACCATGTAGCCCATCGATTTATCCGTTCCAACATGGCGTGTCCACATTTTAAATGATGGGCCGAGGAGAAAAACAGCGAAAACGCCTATGCCGAAGCGTCCTGCACGCGCCACGCGCGGCTTCCCCTTTTCATCGACAAACTCCTTGCTCCACTCTGAACTGCGGCGGAACGAGGCTCCGGCTCGAAGAAAGTAGTTCTGGATGTTGTCGCTCGTCATGCCAATCCCGCGATCCTGCACGCGGAGAAACCACGAACCATCGTCACGCTTTATGAAATCGATCATCACATCGCCCTCCTGCTCCGGCAGATCGAGCGAATCGATGGGGACGTCGTGAACCTTGCACCACGCATCAAGCTCGCACACGGCATCGACGGCGTTTTGCATCAGTTCGCGAACGCCGACGCCCGGCTCCTTTCCATACAACGGCTCGACCAGCAGCGTGAGCAAATTCGGGTCAGCCGCGAAACCCGTTTTGTTCGGCACATAAGGAAGTGCGTCGCGGAACGCGGGACTTTGCAGATTTGAATCCACTCGCCGGATCGCGAGGTTGAGCCGATCCAGCCCGAGCGCGGACTGCGCCCCATACGCTTCGTCGAGCACGGCGGTGGAGTGATCCATTTCAGCCTGCAACCCCGACAACAGCTCCCGAAGGTGAAGGTACAGCGGCAAGCTCAGGTCAGAACTCACCGTGACCATTTTTCCGCGCGGGTCGTTGGTTGGCCCGATATGTTGGACAGCGAGATGCGTTTTCCACTCCTGCACCGAAATCGGGCTTTGCGGATTGCGCAGCTGAAGCAGCACCGCAGGCGCGCGCTGCCGGTCGATCTGGAGATAATCGGCAACCCGCAGAAGCGCCATCGGGTAGAGCGCCGCCGTCCCCATCGGCCTGGGCGTTCCCGAATAGCGCGGAGTTGCATCCAGATAAGCCTTGCATACCCGAAGATTCAGGCCATGCGAGCGTGCCGTCAAGCCGATCAAATCGGCCAGAAGATTCAGGGGATGACCTTTCGCGCCCATCGCGGGAAACTGCTCTGCGCCTGAGCCGACCTCCGAACCCGGAAAACCGTAGATCGCTATCTCATGCGCAAGGCGGGCGTGATGGCGGCGGATGAACTCGCCAACGATCAGGCGATGATTCAGCTCCCACTGGCCGGAATCCGCCGGAAGAGCATCGAACTTCCAGAGCCGCGCCGACTCCTCGCCGATGATGTTGGTCAGATCGCGGTCACTGAACCGCCGCGCCTCGCGAAGATACTCCTCCCACAATTCATGCCAGGCAACATCCGCAGCCTGCCCCTCGTGACTTTCGCAAAACCAGGGCAGCGGCTGAAACCTTGAATCCTTCCCGACCAGTTCGAGAAATCCTTCAGGATGGAGATGCATCGCAATATCATGCAGTAACGTCGCGCCAATAATCACCACCGCATCGGCATCGCACAGCAAACGCGGGTCGGAATCTCGTTTACTGCGCTCCCAGACCTCTTTCGGAACCAGTTCAACCTCAGATTTCAACACGCGGTTGACGTGCTCAACCCCGTGATCGGTATAATCCGGGAAGAAAGGCAACGTGCTCCTGTCGAGGAGTTCACCAACGCGATTTGCAAGATCGCGAACAGGAGCCTGAAGGTCGCTATCCTCCAGCAATGCCTTCAGTTGACTCGGAAACTCGATTTTGGCCATAAGCACTCAACGATGGATTTTCAAGCGTTCACTAAACCGGCTTGCCTATCGATTCACTTGCAAGAGCAATCATTCACATCGGCGATCTGACTCAGTCATCCATTCGCGCCGTCCCGGAAGGGGCAATACATAAGCCCGACGGCGAGGCTTACCATCATATGTACGAAGATTACGCCAGATGTTCAAGGGGGGCGGCATCACTTGCCTGTCGGAACAACAGTCTTGGCGTTTCTCAGACTGTTGAGTGAATTTTCTCAACCGAAAAAAATCCAGAAAATCTTCGCAAGATATTGTGAATTATTCACTTATGGCAGTATCCCGAACACTGGATTCTTCACTTCGTTCAGAATGACAAAGAAACTGATTCCTGAAGGCCAATTCATAACCGGCTTTTGAGACAGCCGTCGAGATAGCGTCACTGCCGGAAGCGCTCGAACTGACTCACAAAAACCTCTACGACCTGACCGTCGAAGGCATCCGCCACCGCGAGCGGCCCTGCCAGAGTATGCAACACTCTGGCTTTTTTATTGAGGCGACGCCGCGCAATATTTTATCGAAGCGCCGCGAGCCGGGGCGCGACGCTGATCGAAGTCATGCAAAGGATGAGGCAATGGCGGGCGGGCAGGACGACGTAACGGCAGGTATGGGTACTTGTGACGGGTATGATGATGGGTTACTACGTCCGAAGGACTTACGCAACTGCTCGGCGGCGTCGCGTTTGTCGGGGAGCCAAAATTGAAGCGCAACCGCTTCATCTATCCTTCATAATCGTTCTTTAAGTCTTCTTCGCCCCATTCTCGACGGAATTGCTATCTTGCCGCTCTGGCAACAACACAAGCAATCCTATCGTCAATGCAGCCGCCGAAATCTCATAATCATATCGAACTGGCGTTCGAGATCGACAGCGAACTCTACGAACTCTATATCGCCGTGCTTTCTCAGGTTGGCATCGAATATTTCCTCGAAGAGGATCGCAAGCTGCTTGCCTACCTTCCCGAAAGCGACTGGAGCACCGACAAGGAGGCGTCGATAAAAATCATGCTTCAGGAGACCTTCGGCTCCGTGCCGCATTTCACGGCGACGTTCGTGGCTGACCGGAACTGGAACGCCGAGTGGGAGGCGCAGTTGCAGCCGGTTGAAATTTCCGACCGCTTTCTCATTATCCAGCACCAGAAGGAGTACGACGTCAAGCCGGGACAGATCGTCATCGCCATCAACCCGAAAATGTCCTTCGGCACCGGCTATCACGCCACCACGCGCCTGATGATGCGCCAGATGGAGGAGCTTGACCTGGCCAACCGGAAGATTATGGACATCGGCACCGGCACCGGCGTTTTGGCCATCGCCGCACGCAAGCTTGGCAACCGGAACCCGATTCTCGCCTTCGACAACAACGCCTGGGCGGCGGAGAACGCCGTCGAGAATGTCGAGGAAAACGATGTGACTGACATCCGCGTGGAGCTGCTCGATGCCGAGGAGGAGCTGGCGGCGAACCTCGAAGAGGGGTACGACCTGATTCTGGCCAACATCAACAAGAATGTGATCGACCGCATCTTGCCCGTCATTCGCCGCCACGCGCCGAATGCGCAGGTGCTGCTTTCGGGTGTGCTGGTCTATGACGAGCCGTGGCTGAAGCAGTTGCTCAAGCGACTGAACTACACCAACGTCAAGACCATCTACGAAGAAGAGTGGCTCTCGGCTCTGGTCGAACCTGCAAAGTGATTGAAAAAGATGCCCGCCCAAACTGAACGCATCGCCTGCATCGACGTCGGCACCAACACGGCGCTGCAGCTGGTGGCCGATCTCGATCCCTCGACAGGTTGGATCGCGCCGGTCGAACACCGCCAGACCATCGTGCGCCTCGGCCAGAACGTCGATGAGCGGCGCATCATACGCCCGGAGGCGCTCGACCGCCTCGTCGCCTGCCTTTCGGAGTATCGCGATATCTGCCGCAGCCTCGGCGTGCAGCGCATCATCGCCGCCGGAACGAGCGCCCTGCGCGATGCGGCGAATCGCGACGAGATCATCGAGCGGGTGCGAAGCGCGACCGGCATCGAAATCAGTTGCATCAGCGGCGAGGAGGAGGCAGCGCTGACATTCTTTGGCGCGGTGGCCGGGCTGGAGTCGGTGCCTGAACCATTCACGGTAATCGACATCGGCGGCGGAAGCACCGAAATCATCATGGGCGACACGCAAACGGTCGAACAGGCGGTCAGCATGAATATCGGCTCGGTGAGGATGACCGAGCGCTTCTGCACCTCGCTTCCGTCGTCAACGGAGGAGTTCGAGGCGGCGCGGCAGGAGATCGACCGCCAACTCGCCAAGAGCCTGCCGCCATTTTTCGCGGGCCGCCAGCAGTTGTTCGGCGTGGCGGGTACGCTAACCACCATCGCGCAGGTGTGCCTCGGCGACAACCATTTCGACGCGGCGCGAGTGCAGGGCTACCGGCTCGAATACGACGCTGTGCACCAGCTTCTCGAACGGCTCCGCGCGATGACGCTCGGCGAGATCGTGGCACTCGGCATTCCCGCAGGACGCGCGGATGTCTTCACGATGGGCACGCTTATCCTGCACCAATTCATGCGGATGCTCGGTGTCGGCACGGTGACAGTCAGCATTCAAGGATTGCGCTTCGGCATGGCGCAGCAGGAACTTCAGCGGTTGCGCAGCCGCGCCTGACGACAACGCTTATGGCTTGCGGCACGAGAGCCAGACCAGCCCGCCCGAGGCATCCTTCGTGAAGAAAAGAAAGCGTTCGCTGCTCTCCCCGATTTTGTAGCGCTTGCGCAGCTCCTCGACGGAGAGCGGAAAATCGCGCCGCTGAATGGCTGCATTCGTAATCCCCAGCTCGGCAAGCTCTTTCCGGAAGCTCTTCGGCCTGAACTGGCGACACTCCTCGATACGAAAGCTCCTTCCCGGAAACGGCTCGACGCGCTGCGCCGAGGTGAGGTAATCGACCGTGCGATTCAGGAACGTAAGCTGAAATTGCCGGGCCAGCTCAGCCGTCAGCCGCGCCTTGATGATAGCCGCATCCGGCTCGTACAGCCAAGCGCCGGGCGGTTCCCCCACCTGACGAACCGGCGCGTCCCCGGATGATGCGATCTCAAACGGCTCCTCGCCCAGACAGACCGCGCGGATGCCGGGCATCGTTCCGGCGTCATGCTCCCGGTCGAGCAGCAGCAGCACCTCCTTGCACTCGCCGTCAACCGACAGAACGATCACTTCGGAGAGCGCGGGCAACTGCGTTTCGAGACCGCTGATTTCGAGCGCGGGCGAAGCCTTGACGCAGACCTTCGCCGCCTTGCGGAGCATCAGGTCGTGCAGGCACACCACGTCGGGACTCGACTGCTGAAGCCCGGCGGAACGCCCGCCATGCTCCCGGCGAGCCGGATCGACCAGCACCCAGTCGAACAAATCATCGGCGTACCCGGCGAGAATCTCCTCGCTGTCGCCGGTGCGCGTCTCGACATTCGTGACGCCAAGCGTGCGCCGGTTCGCCTCGGCCAGCCGCGCCAGCGCCTCGTCACGCTCGCAAGAAACGACCTTTTCGAAGCGCCGGGCGAGGAAGAGCGTGTCGATGCCGAGGCCGCCGGTCAGATCGATCGCCCGGCGGCCTGACATGAGCGAAGCCTTCCACTCCGCCGCCCGCTCGCCGGATGCCTGTTCGAGGGCAAGCCGCGTATAGAGCAGCGGAAAGCCCGACAACGACGGCAGCTTCACGGCGGCCTTCTTCCGACACGCAATCTGCTCCGCCATCGCCCGCACCGGCAGATCGCTCCGCCCATGAAAGCGCATGGCAAACGCCGCCGGATCGTCACCGGCGTGGGCATCAATCAGCGCAAGCACCTGCGGATCGAGCAGGCTGTGGAGTTCGTCGAAGGTCATGGGGAAATGTCACCCGTCTTCGAAATAATCCGAATCAAGACGCTTCAGCTCGTAATTGCCATCGGAAGAAACGCCAACTCCAAAATCGATCATAAACTCGACCAGTTGCCGCCCATCAATAAGAATAATCTTACTCTCGATGGCCAAAACATATTCACAGGCGCTTTTCGAAAAATCTGATGAGGTAATAAAAATCCCCTTTCGTGCACGCTTGCCCTGTAATGCCCCAGCAAATTTCTGGATTTCAGGACGAGAAACCGTCGAAGCCCAACGTTTTGCCTGAACATAAATAACGTCGAGACCAAGACGATCTTCTTTGATGACCCCATCAATCCCTTCATCGCCACTTTTTCCGACCACAGCAGCTCCGACATCCTTGACAGTTCCGCCATATCCCATCTTGACGAGAACATCAATAACCACCTTTTCGAAAAAGGCGGGCGATGCTGCTTTCAGTTGTGCCAGCAATTCCTCTGCAAGATTTGCTCGAAGAATCATATAAGCCGCATCAAGAAGTTCCCTGGGGGTTTTCTTTTCCTGAATATCCGCATCATCTTCCCTACCAACCCCGGATTTTTGTTGTTGGGAGAGTCTGTTATCAGCAAATTCGGGAAACCGTCTCAAATAGGCCAAATTCAGCTTTAAAGGCGATTCTGTCAATACCTGTCGCCCTCTTTCAGTAATACGGAAAACTCCACGGCGGGTATTTTCAATGAGTAGAGCCATTTTCAAATAGGCGCGAGCCCAGGCAACCCGGTTATCAAAAACTCGCTGCCGACCACTTGGCAGGTGTTCTATTCTTTCTTCTGGAGTCAATCTGAATTCGGATGCCAGGCACTCAACAGCATCTTTGTTTGTATGTTCCTTTCCATCTCCGCAAAAGCGAAGTACCGGGAGCATAATGGACTGGAAATCCGGGATTGGCATATCAAAGGGGTTCTAAGTTTACTTTCAGCCTCAAAAGTAAACTTAGAGAATTTTACTTTTACTTTCCTTCCATTTCCTCCGACATTCAACTCGTCTCGTTGCGCCACGTCACCAGCGCCCGCGACTCACCTTTTACTGCAAATGCAGCAGTCGGCGTTCAGAAACATTGCCATTTTCGCGAGCGACCTCGTGCCGACCACGTTGGTACCGTGGCCTGGTTCGATATGCACGTCGCCGAGGTAGTCGATGCCGCCATCCTCCTCAATCGCACGCTCAAGCGCGTCGAGCTTGCCGAAGAGGCTGTAAGCTGCCGATTGCGGCGTCGAGCAGGAGACCGGCGGATTGTCGAAGCCGTGCACCACGTAGCCGTCGGGAATCATATCCTCGTCGGGATAGTAGTGCCAGTGCGTCATGCCGCAGCCGAAACGTTCGAGCAGACCGGGGAAGCGGCTTTCGGGCGCGAGCGCCTGCAGGATGCTGGCGATCATGGCGTTGCCGACGGCGTGGGCGATGATGGTCAGGGTGTCGAACGAGGGCTTCGAGATAAGGTCGTCCGGCAAACCGCTCGGCGTGGCCAGCCAGGCGCGTCCGTTTTCATAGCCGATCTCCACCAGATCGTGGCACGGCTCGATGGCTGTTTTCCGGCAGCCCGACCTGGTCGTGATGATGCGCACTCCCGGCACCGGCACCAGCAAACGTTTCCCGGCAATCATGACCGGCACGAGGTTATGGCTCTCCGGCGACGTTGCGACGCCTTCCGCCTCGATTGCAGGCTCGACCCTCACCGGGAGCTGTCGGGCGAAAAAGCCGTAGCTCATGCCGCTGCGGTCGTCGAGATAGCGCGACACGATCTTGCGGTAGAAGCCGTTCCTGTAGGCGAGCGACTCGCGCGAGGTGTGGTTCATGAAGCGCGCATTTCCCGCCCAGATGCGTCCGCACTCCACGAAATCACTGGCGATTTTCTGAAACTCCGGGGCCTCGACGTCGAGCGCTCCGGGGCGAATCTCCAGATCGCCGTCACGCGGCGGCACCACCTGCGCGGTGATCTTCGGGATCAGCGATTCGAGCACATCACGCGCGTCCGGCAGCGGCGTCTCGAAGGTGGTGATGCCGCCGTTCATGCTGCACACCGTCCACGAGGTGTCAGTCACGTAGATGAGCAGATGCACCATCTCCCAGGCGAGCCGCCCGATGACCGCGTCGAGCGTCTCCTGCGGCCTTTGGCCCTCATGCACCGGCGGCGCTTCGTCGTAAATGCCGACGATCAGGTTGTTGAAAAGCGTCGATACACGGTTGATCGGCAGCAACTCGTCAGGAAAAACTCCCGGTGCGATCACCACCGTGCCCGCCGCAAAGCGCGAGGAGCGACGGTCGCCCGGCGGCGCTTCAGCGACCGTAACACCGCACTGCGCAAAAGCTTCACGGAGCGCGACAGTAAAGCGACGCAGCCTCGGACTCAGCTCCGGGGCCGGGCAGAAGGCCACGCGCAGTTGTGCGCTCATGGCAAGAGGATCGAGCGGTGTTGATGCCGGAATGCCGAGAAGCCGGTTCAGCCAGTAGGCGCTGATGCGTTCAGTCATGAAAAACGGGGGCTGGAGCGTTGAACAAAATTCAGGGGCTGCCGGCCGGTTGGCCGGAAATCACTCTCCCGTAGGGTGTTCGTGACTCCAGAGCAGCTTTTTGCGAAGGATTTCGCAGTAGTTTCTTTTTTCGTTGGCTACGAGGTTGACGTGGTGCGGCGACTTTCTCACCGTGACCACCTCGCCCGGCGCGAGCAGTTTCTTCTGTATACCATCCATTTTCAGCGGAAACTCGCCAGAGGGCGCATCGACCGACACTTTGACGGTCTTGTCGTCGCTGATGACAATCGGCCTGACGGTCAGCATGTGCGGGCAGATCGGCGTTATGACGAATACGTTCGATTTCGGGGCGATGATCGGGCCGCCCGCGGACATGGAGTAGGCCGTCGAGCCGGTGGAGGTGGCGATGATGATGCCATCCGCGCGATACGAGCCGAGCATTTCGTCGTCGAGCCGGATGATGAAGGTCGGCAACCGCCGTGCTGATGAGCCTTTTTCGATAATCACGTCGTTGAGAGAGGTCATCGGATCGCCCGATTCGAGTATGGCTTCGAGCTGCGAGCGCCGGTGGATCGAGTAGTTGCCGCTCACCAGATGGTTCATGGCGGGGAACAGTTCGTCCGGACTGAACTCGGTCAGAAAGCCGAGGTCGCCAACATTGATGCCCATCACCGGCTTCGAGCGCGAGTAGTGGGAGGCGAGCAGAAGCGTTCCGTCGCCGCCGAGTGAGACAAACGCATCGCAGTGGAGGCTGAGGTCGGCCTTCTCCTCCCATTTTCCGCTGCCGAGGGCGTTGGCCGACTGGGGATCGAACGCATAGTCGATCGAACGCTCTTCCAGCCAGGCGACAAGCTCGCGAGCCAGCTCCAGCGCCTTCTCCCTGGCGGTGTTCACGAAGATGGCCAGTTTCATGAGTGGCTCCCCTCCTGAAGGCGTTGATAGAGATCGTTTGCTTCGCGGAATTTCGATTCGAGCGCCTCGAAGTTGCCGCCACGTATATCTCGCGCGACACTGGCAAGTTGCGCGGAGAATGCCTCCAGCTCGTCCGCGATGTTGCCCCGATTCGTTTCGACGATGTCCCGCCAGACTGCCCACGGACTCCCCGCAAGCCGCGTCATCGAGGCAAATCCGGGGCCCGCCCACGCGACGTTATCGCGGCAATGATCCATCAACGCAGTCGAGACGAGCTGCGGCAGGTGGCTGATGTTGGCGTAAACGCGGTCGTGCTCCTCGGAAGTCATGAAGAGCGGCTTGCATCCGGCGGCGCGAAGCAGCCCCACAAGCTCGTCAATACGGGAGGCTTCAGGCGCGTCGGCGTCGACGCAGAGAATCACGAGCCGCTCTTCAAGCAATTCCGCCGAAGCCGCCCGATAGCCCTGCTGTTCGCGACCGGCGATGGGGTGCATCCCGATGAACCCGATGCCAAGCGCTTTGGCTTTAGCCGCTATCTCCGCCTTGGTGCTCGACACGTCGCTCACCACGGCATCCTTGCGGATGTGCCGCTTCACCTCGTCGAGCAGCGCGATGTTGGTGATAACCGGTGCGCAGAGCACGACGAGATCGGCATCGTAAAGCTTCGCCGGATCAGGCTCGAAACGGTCGAGGCCACACTCGCCGGTGATCGCTGCGATGTCTTCGTCGCCAAAGCCGGGATCGAAACCAATCATCTCGATGCTGCGACCCGTTGCCGCCGCGCGTTTGAGCGCCTGCATCAGCGACGCGCCGATGAGGCCGAGTCCGACGAACGAAATGGTGTGGATGCCTTGCTGCATAACGCGCGTCAGCCCTGCGGATTGGTGCGGCTGCCCGGCGCGTAGATCGGGACGCCCTCCTTGCAGAGCGGGCAATCTTCCGGCGCGTAGCTCACAACCTCCATCGTGAGCAGCGAGAACTGGTTGTCGGCCAGCCGCACCTTGCCGTTGCTGCGGTCAACCACCGAGGCGACGCCCGCCACCGTGGCTCCGGCGGCCTTGACCTGCTCGATCACCTCAGCGACGGAGCCGCCAGTGGTGATCACATCCTCGACCACCAGCACCTGTTCGGACGGGTCGATGGAGAAACCGCGCCGGATCATCATCGTTCCATCCTTGCGCTCGGCGAAGATGGTCTTGACGCCGAGCTGCCGCCCGACCTCCGTGCCGACGACGATGCCGCCGATGGCGGGTGAGATGACCGTCGTGATGCCGCTCTCCCTGAAGTATCCGGCGATCTCTCCGCAGATTGCCGAGAGGTATTCCGGGTACTGCAACACTTTGGCGCACTGGAAATAGGAGTTGCTGTGGCGGCCAGAGGTGAGCCTGAAGTGCCCGTCGAGCAAGGCGCCGCTCGACTTGAACATCGCGAGAGTTTCCGAATTGGTCATGGATGAAACAGGGTCGTTTAGTGCAATGAGAAGGACAAGTCAGTAAAGATACAGAAGCCCCTGCGAATTGCTAAACCCAAAATGCCGCCGATGCCGCCCGGATGGCGTTCAGTGGCGGCTGTCGAGGTAACCTTGCAGGATGAGGCACGCAGCGGCGGTATCGAGCCGCCCTTTTTCGTTGCGCTTCTTCCGGCTGCTCCCCGAAGCGGCGAGAATTTTCATGGCCGTGCGCGAAGAGCGGTGTTCGTCGAAAGTCTCGACCGGAATGCCGACAAACGCCTCGCGAAGCTCCTCGACGAACCGGTCGATCACGCCGGTCATGCGATTCTCGCCACCCGTATCGCTCAGCGGATAGCCAACCACGAACAGCTCGATCCCCTCATCATCCCGCACCTTCGAGAGCACCTTGACCAGCCCCTCCATATCGAACGTCCCCAACGGCTGCGCAAACATCCGCAAAGGATCACTCACCGCCACCCCAATCCGCTTGGTGCCAAAATCGATGCCGATGATACGTTTGTGAGAAGAAGACATAATGGATAATGGATAGTTGACAATGGATAATGTAACAACAAGAGATGATGAATGGATCGGCTGGTTGGTCTCACTCGCAAGGCAAATCCTGTAGGGGCGGCTCTTGTGGCCGTCCTCTGTGCGGCGAGAATCAACGTGACCTCGCGATGCACTCCGTGCTTGCCCTCGTCGCGAAGCCGATAATTGCTGTATATTGGGTAAAAGTCTTGTATCCAAAAAGTGCGAAGGCTCTCAACTCGTATGGCAAAAGAACCAACCCCGCAAAGAAAGCCAGCCAACCTTTCGATCGAGCAGATGAAAAGCGGTATCGCACGGATTGAACAGCGTATCGCTGAAATAGAGGCATTTAATGTAAATGCTTTCGATCAAGATATAGGCGCCCCCGCAGATGTTCTCCGGATAAAAGTGAACAGTACTCTTCAGGATATTCTTGGATGTGATAGCAGAGACTATGAGGATTACGAATTGAAGTCTTTTTACCCTGTTGTTGAATCTCCTGATATTGGGCGAACTCGGTCACGTTATAAAGACAAGCTTGACAATGCTATTCTCAAATTGAAAGCTCTCAAAGAAGTGCTGGAAGAGCGCCTCGCTCATGCTGTCCCATCGCAAGAGCATTCTTCCCCACAACCTTCACAGACACCCAATACCGGCAAAGTCTTTATCGTTCACGGTCATGATCACGGCGTGAAGGATTCTGTCGCCCGGTTTATCACGAATCTCGGTTTCGAACCGGTCATTCTGCACGAGCAACCGAACGAGGGGCGGACGGTCATCGATAAGTTTGAGGATCATGCTGAAGCTGACTTTGCGATTGTCCTGTTTACTCCTGACGATATAGGCTATCCGGCAAAGCATCCAGAAAATATAAAACCGCGAGCACGACAGAACGTCGTACTCGAACTTGGCTATTTCATGGGAAAGCTCAGTCGGAAACGAGTTGCTCTTCTCCAGGTCGGCGACGACATCGAGATTCCATCCGATTATGCTGGCGTGCTGTATTTGCCCCTCGATGGTTCCGGGGCATGGAAATTCCTGCTGGCCAAAGAAATGAGCGCTTGCGGGATGAACATCGATATGAACAAGGTTTGATCCCCTCTCAAAGATTCTCTTGCAGCTTTTTCAGGCGTTTGGCGGGGTTGGTGAATTTTACCTTTTCGATCTCGAATTTTTCCGGATCGAAGGGCTGGCCGCTTTTGCTGCTTTCGCTGAGCCATTCGACAATATCCTCGTACTCATCGGACTCCGGGTTCGAGAGCGTTTCGAGAATGTCGGCATAACCGCCGGGGCCGCCGCAATCTTCGGGCGGCGTGGCCCGCGCGCCGTCGATGCAGCGAGGCAGCTTCACCCCTTTTTCCCAGAGCAGAACGCCTTCGAGCAGCACCTCGTGCACCCAGTTGTCTCCAAAATCATAGACGTAATACATCTGGTCGCCCGGCCTCCGGAAATGATCGCAGATGTTGACCTTCCAGCACGGAACGAGTGTCGGGTCCGTCATCTCCCCGTCATCGAACGGGATGCCGAATCTGACGCTATGACCGATGGGCCGTTGTTCGTGCCGAAACTCGTGCAAATGGTAATCATGCCACCCCATCGCATCCTGGATGGCGACATGAAGCTCCCAGAAGGTGTACTCCTCGGGTACCTGGATCACACGCCAGGTTTGAGGATCATCCATTTGCAGGGTTATCCTGAACTGGAACAACACTTTCGACTTTTGTTTGAGTCGGGCGATTTTAAAGCGCTGCATGGGGAGAACGAGGGGTTGAGAAAAAGAGTCCGGCCCGGAACTTTCAAATACAAGAAAAACCGGGCCGACGAGGAACTCTTATGGCGTCGTCAGTGTAATTACTGAAATTACGGCAAGCTTCAGGCTTCGGCGCTCTTGGCGCACCGCTCTCTGGAGATCATGATGAGGGCGGCAACCACTCCGGGTATCCAGCCCCACAGAGTGAGAATACCGGTAAGCATGATGGTGCCAGCTTCTTTGTTCATGACAGCGGCGGGCGGCAGAATGACTGCCAGGATCAGGCGGCGAATGTCCATGATGATCTCCAGGTTTGAGGTTAAGCTTTCTGACATGAAATTTACGATTTGAAGCGACAACAAACAACGGCAATCCCGCCGGAAGGCGCTCGTACCAATCCCGATTTCAGCGCAAGAGAAAACAGTACCTTGCTTTTTACGGGCGAAAATGTTAACTATAAGCCCTTGCCGAACACGCCCCAAAGCTGTTTACCGCTCAAGGTTTTGTAAACTAAACGATCGACCAACTTGTACAATAAGATTCATCCTGACGTGGTCCTGGATGAGGCTGACGGGGCTCTCGACGAGCCTAATTTTAATAATTTCAATACGTCGCCGGAACCTCCCAGTCCTTACGCCGACCTCGAAAAAAAGTACCGCAAGAACAAATTCAACAAGACTCGCGTCAACGCCCCGACCGGTCTTTACGGTACACACGGCTTGGTCCCGGTTAATGGAGCCACGCCCGCCGGAAAAAAATTTCAGAAAAAGAGAAACAAGCCCGCGGTTGCGCCAAAACCTTTCAAGGCGTCAAACGGAAACAGAAACGCCTGAACTGCCGGGTGAAGGCGGACAGAATCACTCCTGATGGATCAATTGAAGACGCATTGTCCTTTACCTGATCCGTCAAGCCGGGACACAGTGTGGGTTTCCGTTGGTTTTTGATGTTCATCCTGCCGTTCTTATGACCTTTGAAATTCAGGCTCATCGCGGAGCCAGGGCTTTTTATCCGGAAAACACTCTTCAGGCGTTCTGCAAGGCGGCCGACCTCGGTTGCCGCGTGATCGAACTCGATCTGAATGTTTCCAGAGACCTTCGGGTGGTCGTGTCACACGATCCTTGGGTGAACCTTCCGGCTTCCGAAGGAACGTCGAAGTGTTATCTCTACTCGATGAGCTACGAGGAGATCGCGCGATTCGACTGCGGCGAACCGTCGCCCGAGTTCCCGCTCCAGCAGCGAGTCGAGGCGGCTCGTCCCGAATTGGCGGAGGTGTTTCGCGCGGTGGAAGCGCATCTGCGCGGCGCGGGTCGTCCAGAAGAGATGATCTACAATCTCGAAGTGAAGTCGTGGCCTGAACGGGAAGGTATGGCGCATCCGCCGCCGGAGGAGTATGCCGCTTTGGTGATCCGGCAGATCGCCGCCTCGGGGATTGAGCGCCGCGTGCGGCTTCAGTCGTTCGATGCCCGCATTCTCGCCGAGGCAAAACGCCTCATGCCCGACCTCTGCTATGGCCTGCTCGTCGAGAATCAGGCGGCGTTCGACAGCTTTCCGGCCCGTCCTGGCTTCATGCCAGAGTATGTCAATCCACTGTTCGGTCTGGTCGATGAATCGCTGGTCTCATGGCTGCACGGCCTTGGCGCGAAGGTGGTAGTCTGGACGGTCAACCGCCCGGAAGAGATGCTGCGGATGAAACGCCTTGGCGTCGATGGCCTCATCACCGATCATCCCGAAATCGCCCTGCATCTGCCGGAACTCGATGGCGTCTGAAAGCACCAGATGGCCGGTCAGGATTTTGAAAGGTCGGCGATGATTCGCGTCGCCTCACGGTTCATCGATTCGAGCTTTTCGGAGGAAACAGCGCCCGGCGCATAGAGTGCGTGGTCGATGCCCGAGAGCAGCTCCGTCACCTCTGCGATTGTTTTCACCTTCACCCGCTTTTCCTTCAGCAGTTCGCCAAGCTCCTTCGAAGTCAGCCCGGAAGGATTCCTGATGCCAGTTTTCTGGATCGCTTCATACAGATCGTTTCGTATCGATGCTGGAGATTTCTTCCTGATCGACGTCTGGGATGCGGGCGCTGATGATGCTTGCTTCAGTGGTTTCATCGCATCCGGAGTGTTTTGTGATCCTCCGCTTCGCTTGTACCGCTTCATGTAGCGGATGTGCAGGCCGAAAATGAGCGCCAGTACTGAGGCAGACATGAAGATGATGATCGCATTGGTCAGTGCCTCCGCCGGTTCGGCATCGTCACGCGGCGGCATCACGGCGGCGACCGGCGGCTGCGGTGGCGCTGCTGCGGGCTGTCCGGCAATAATCCTGATAGCGATGGCATTTGAGGCGATGGTTTCGTAACGCCCGGTTTCAGGATCGAAGGCGGTAAGCTTGACCGGCACGAAGCGGAACGCGCCCTCTTTCGAGGCCGTCAGGGTGATTTTGGCGCTGATCGATGAAGTTGAACCCTTTTCCGACGGCGTTACTGGCGGTGTGGCCGATGCTTCGCGCTGCATGCCCTCCGGCAGCATCACCGTCAGGGGCGGCGGAGTATCGAGGTTGCCTTTGCCGCTGATGGTAACGGAAAGGCTCAGCGGCTCGCCGGTATGAGCCGTACTGTTTTCCGGTGAAACCGCGAGGGTGAAATGGCCCACGGCTCCGTTGAAGTCGGCGGGAACGGGTTTTGGCAACGCTCGGGCCTGAAGCGTAGCTACTGGCGCGGTCACGATGGACTCGACGTCGTTGCGGCTGTCGAGCGAAGCCTGGCCGGTTTGCGGCACGAGGCAGCGCAGGCGGTAGTTGGAGACCGAAAGCTTGCCGCTCTGCATCGGAACCAGCCGGAGCTGCTTGATGACCGCTTTTCTGAACAGCGCGCCATTTTTCGAGACCGGAGCGCTGTCGATGTAGTTTTCCGGAGCGATCTCACGCGCCCAGAAACCTGGATGCTCCGGCTGGCTTTTGTCCTCAATCTGCGGCGCGGTGCCGCTGAAGAAGAGCGTGTAGGTCAGCCGCACCTCCTGGCCAACCCACGGGTTGCCGTTGTCGAGCGACGACTCGATGAGAAGCTTGCCGCCAGATGATTTTCCGGAGTCCGCTGCCTGCGCGTTCGATGCCGAAAGCAGAAGAAGCAGTGGCAGCAGGTAGTATCGGAGGCGTCTGAGCATCGGCGGCTATTTCATCAGCTCTTTCGAACAGGCGGCGGCCGCCTTGACCGTATCGACCAGCGCGCTCTGCAGATCGCGTCGATCCATCTCTTTCAGGCCCGCTTCGGTCGTGCCGCCGGGCGTTGTCACTTCGCGCACCAGATCCGCGGGGTTTTTCCTGCCCGACAGCACCATTTTCGCTGCACCGAGCATCGTCTGGGCGGCCAGAAGCTGAGCGGTTTCGCGGTCGAGCCCACACGCCTCACCCCCTTCGGCAAGGGCGTCGATGATCCTGAACATGTACGCCGGACCGCTACCCGACACCGCTGTGGCCGCATCCATGCCGCTCTCGTCGATGATGGCCGTTTTGCCGATGGCATTGAAAATGCGCTCGGCAATCAGAATATCGTCGCCTGTGGCATGTGCGCCCTTGCACAGAGCGGTCATCCCCTCGCCGACGAATGCCGGAGTGTTCGGCATCACCCGGACAACCCGCACGCCTTCGGGGCAGTTCGACTCGATGAAGCCGGTAGAGATGCCTGCCGCCACGCTGACGATGAGATGCTCGGCGTGGAGCGCCGGTTTCAGCTCCGCGAGCACTTCAGCCACCTGATACGGCTTGACGGAGAGGATGATGATCGACACATCACGCGCGAGGCTTTCGATCGACTCTTCCGCGTTAACTCCATATTGCAAGGCGACCGAGTGCAGGGCATCGGGCATCTTGTCGTAGCCGCTGATGACCATTTGCGGGTCGTGGGAAAGTCCGGAGATCAGCGCCTGCGCGATGCGCCCGGTGCCGATAAAGCCTATGGAGAGCCGTGTCATGATTGTGAAGCTATGGTGATGAGTTGTGTTCAGGAGCCGGGTTTGCTTTGATCCCGGATTTTCACGAAAAGAATGATGAAGAGCAGCAGCAGGGTAACGCCGTTGGCGGCAATCATGGAAACGCTGTGCTTCATAAGACCGTAGCAGAGCCAGAGGAAAACACCCGCCGTCATGGCTGCCGCCCAAGTCATGCTGACGTCACGAGCCTGCCGCGTCCGGATCATCCGGAGCGCCTGAGGCAGGAAGGCGAAGGTAGTCAGGATTCCTGCGGCATAGCCGATGTATTCGGTGTCCATGGTCAGTTCCGGTCATTGTGGTCGTTGCGCGCGCAACAAGGTATATGCAAAGATAAGAAATTATCGGCTCACTGGCAGGAGGGAAGAGCGGATCACGGCTTCGGCGGTACACAAGCAAAAAACGGGAGTCAGACTCCCGTTTTTTGCTGCTATGAAGCGTAAACCTTACTTGCTCTGGCTCACCATGTAAGCGACCGCATCGCCGACCTGCTGCGGAGTCAGCTTCGCATTGCCGCCTTTTGCAGGCATCTGGCCCTTGGCGCCTTTGTAGCCGGTGATCGAATTGGCGGTCATTTTGTCCATGCCCTTGACAATGTGAGGAGCCCATGCGGCTTTATCGCCCACTTTAGGAGCACCCATCATGCCAGCTTTGTGGCACATAGCGCAGCTTGCATCATAGACGGCTTTGCCAGCGGCTGCATTGTAGTTGGCAGCGAAAGCGTTGCCGGAAACGAGCAGGGTAGCGCCGACGAGAGCGGCTGAAACGAAACGGGACATAGTATTTTTCTCCCTTGAGAGTTGTGGTTTTCGATGAATAATCGATGCTAAAAAATAGTTACGTATTTAACTTAATATAAGAAATTATCGCTTCACCGGCAGGAGCAGGGATGAAGGAACCGGTGGATCGGATGGCGCAAGCAAAAAACGGGAGCTTGGCCCCCGTTTTTTGCTGCTATGAAGCGTAAAGCTTACTTGCTCTTGCTGATCATGTAAGCCACGGCATCGCCGACCTGCTGATTGGTCAGTTTCGCGTTGCCGCCTTTTGCAGGCATCTGGCCTTTGGCGCCCTTGAAGCCAGCGATCGACTTGGCGACCATGCCGTCCATGCCGGTAGCTTTGAAGCGAGCTGCCCATTCGGCTTTATCGCCGACTTTGGGAGCGCCCATCATGCCGCCTTTGTGGCAGGTTGCGCAGCTTGCGTTATAAACGCCAGCGCCAGCGGCGGCGTTGTAGGCAGCAAAAGCATTGCCGGAAACGAGCAGAGCAGCGCCGACGAGGGCAGCGGAAACGAAACGTGACATAGTATTTTTCTCCGTTGAGAGTTGTGGTTTTCGATAAATAATCGATGCTAAAAAAATAGTTACGAAGTTTATCATTTTGGACGCATACCTCCAAACGATTTCAGGATGGGACGCAGGCAATGGTGAATGGATAATGGACAATGGATAATTACTGTCCTCAACATTCACTGCGCCTGTAATGAGCACATTCAGGAGGCGAGAGTTACCAGGCCTCCTGAAAAAATCGGCGTTCGCTTATTTCGAGATGCTCATCATGTATTTGGCGGCGTTGGTGAGCTGCTCGTCGGTCAGGGCGGTGTTGCCGCCTTTGGCGGGCATGCCGTTCAGGCCGTTGATCGTGTTCTTGATCACGGTCTCCTCGCCCTTGGCGATGCGCGGCGCCCATGCGGTCTTGTCGCCCGGTTTCGGCGCGCCCATCATGCCAGCGTCGTGGCAGGCGTTGCAGCCGCCTTCGTAAACGGTCTTGCCTGCCGCAAGCGCCGGGTCAGTCGGTGCGGGGGCCGGAGCCGGAGCGGCGGCGGGGGCAGGAGCTTCGGTCTTGGGCTGCTCAGCCTTTTCGGCCTTGTCGAGTTCTTTGGCTAATTCGGCCGGGGGTTTTTCCAGGCCGCATCCACCAAGAAAAATGAGTCCGGTCACGAACAGTGGCAGAAAACGTTTCATGTCTCTCTCCTTAAAAATTATCGGTGTTGTCGTTAGATATTTTCGGTAAAAAAATCGAACCTGATTTTAATCATATTTCATCTCCTCTCAAAACGCTTTCAGGTGTTACGCATCGTTTCGAGCTGCTTCTTGAGGTCATTTCGGGACAGACGGTAGAGATGGGTGTAAAAGAGGTTGAAGAACAGCACCGCCGCGTTGATGCCCGGAGCCTCCAGCCCGCGCCGCAGGGCGTTACCGATGTTGAAAACCTTGCGGGTGAGATCGGAATAGCTTTCGATGAACTCCGGCAGGGGAATGTTTTTCGGGCGGTAGAGCATCTCCTGGCCGAAGGTGTAACGGAATGAGGTGATGTCGTCGGGATCGAAAAGCAACCGTCCCTCCTCGCGCAGGCGGTCAAACACCTTCGTGCCGGGAATTGGCCGGAGCGTGTTGATGCCCGGCACGTCGAGGCGGGTGTCTGCGATAAAGTCGAGGATGGCCCGCGGCGTCTGGAGCGTGTCGCCATCGAGGCCGTAGATGAAGCTGCCGTAAAGGCTTATGCCGCTTTGCCGGATTGCCCGAATGTTGCCCGCAAGCTCCTCGGTGCGGTTCTGCGTTTTCTTGTGCGCATTCCGGCTCGACGGCTCGATGCTCTCGATGCCGACCAGCAAAGCGCGGCACCCGGAGCGGGCGAAGGTGTCGAGCAGCTCCGGCTGCTGGCCGAGCGCCGTGGTCGCCTGGCCGAACCATTTGATGCCAAACGGAATCAGGCGTCTGAACAGCTCCTGCGCAAAGAGTGGATCGCCGTTGATGGAGTCATCGACGAAGAAAAAGATGCGCTTGTCGTCCTCGCTGAATCGCCGGACTTCATCGACGATGTGCTCGATCCGGCGTTGCCGGAGCACTCGCCCGTTCAGCACGTGGACGTTGCAGAAGTCGCACTGATAGGGGCAGCCGCGCCCGGTCTGGATCAGGTTGGTGGTGAAGTAGCGGCTTTTCTTCAGGAAGGCGCGGCTGACGGGGCGGTGAAGCTGCAAATCAGGCGGCGCGACGGCGCGGTAATCGGCTTTGAGCGCTCCCGAGACGAGATCTTTGAGCACTTCGCTCCAGAGGTCGTCCGCCTCGCCGTGCACGAGGACGTCGGCGTAGCTCCGGCATGAATCGGGAAACATGGTGACATGCGGCCCGCCGAGCACCACCGTGACGCCACGGCGACGCAGCTCGTCGGCCAGCGCAAAAGCCTTCGAGGCCATGCCGGTCTGGACGCTGATGCCGACCAGGTTCCACTCGCGTTCGAAGGGAAACTCCTCGAAGCGAAGATCGCAAATGGTTTGCTCGACGCCATCGACCTCGATCGAGGCGAGGATCATCAAGGCGAGCGGCGGAATGGCGAACTGTGTTCGTTTGATGAGGTTCCGGACGCCGCTGTCAATCCATTTGGATGCAATCGAGCGCGAGCTGTCGCCGTAGAGCGAGCGCGCACCGTCCACGCCGCTGTCGGAGGGAAGGAAGACCAGGGCGACCTGCTTGTTCCGCGCCATAAGGCTCACCAGTCGGGTTGGTTCCGCTCCGAGGGCTTGGTCGGCAACGGCTTGAAATATCTGCGCATCTGGCGGGCCTCCTCCTGCCGGGCGTTTTCGAGGATCAACCGCGAGACCGCGCTGCCGCCATCCTGACCGTTGCCGTCCGGAGCACTACCACCCTGCGGCGCGGGTGATGGCGGCGGCGGCTGACGCCGCTGTATCGCCCGCAACACGATTTCGTAGTTGATTCTCGCGTCGGTATTCTGGGGGTTGTCGAGCAGGGCGCGCCGGTAGCAGGCAAGCGCCTGTTCGAGCAGCTCCTCCTGCCCCGCACCCTTGTGGTTTGCGAAGGCTTCCATCGCCAGAGCGTTGCCCTGGTTGTAACCCGACGTCTTGCTGAGATCGGCGTTGCCGGGCGGAAGAGCGGCGAACTGCTCCGAGGCGCGGCGGTAGTGTTTCATGCCATACTCGGCACAGGCGAGATTGAAGGAGGCCTCGCATCGCAGGTAACCCGCCGGGTAGCGGTCGAGCAACTGCTGGTACTGCTGAACAGCCGTTGTGTAATGACCGGCCTGTGCCTGCCGGTTCGCTTTCCGGAACAGGTTGTACTGTTCGAGGTTCGACTTGACCGCATCGAAAGAAAAGAGCGCGATCAGTAACAACAGTGCTCGTTGCATGGCGGCTTTTTTCTGAATTTAGTCAACCGTGCCCGGCTATTCGACAAATCAGCCGGAAACTACGCTCCGAAAAACGCCCTCTGGACGGCGCTGACCCCCGCGCCCATCTCGAAAGGTATGTTCATCATCCTGAAGGTGCGCTCCAGACCGCCGATCAGGGTCAGCATGTCGAGTTCGTCGTAGTAGCCGAGATGTGAAATGCGGAAAATCTTTCCGGCAAAGCGATCCTGCCCGGCGGCGACGGTGATGCCGTTTTTTATCTTCAGGGTGTGGTTGAACGGCTTCCACTCCGCCCCTGCTGGCAACCAGACCGCCGTGACGGCGTAGGAGGGCGAGCTGCTGAACAGCTTCATGCCAAGCGCCTGGCAACCGAGACGGCAGGCTCCGGCCAGCGCTTCGTGGCGCTTCCACACATTTTCGATCCCCTCGGCGCGCAGCATCTGTAGCGCTTCGTCGAGGCCGATGATGAGCGATACCGCCGGAGTGAACGGCGTGTCGTTGCCTGTATGCGCCTTCAGTGCGTGCCTGAGACTCAGGTAGTACTGCGGCTGGTGCTTCCGGTTGTGGATGATGTCCTGCGCGCGCTCCGAAATGGCCACCAGCGCCAGACCGGGCGGCATCATCAGCCCCTTCTGCGAACCGGTGATGCAGATATCCGCGCCCCAGTCGTCGAAATGAAACTCGTGTGCGCCGATAGCGGTGATGCCATCGACGAGAATCAGGGCATCGGACTTCTCCCGGATCGCCGCGCAGAGCGCCTTGACGTCGGAGGCCGTACCGGTCGAGGTCTCCGAATGGGTGATGCAGACGCCGAGAGCGTCGGGATGCTCGTCGAGCAGTTCACCAATACGCTCTGGCGAAATCGCCGTGCCCCACTCGACCATCTCCTCGACGCAGTTGCCCGTGTAGATTCGCACCAGCTCGCCCCAGCGCTCGCCGAACTTGCCGCTGTTGATCGTGATCACCTTGTCGCCCTGCATGAAGAGGCTTGAGACCGCCGCCTCCATGCCACCAGTACCCGAACAGGTCATGACCACCACCGGCTGGGTCGTTCTGAACAGGTACTTCAGATCTTCGTGCACCCGCTCCAGAATATCCATGAACTCAGGATTCCTGTGATGGATAATCGGCGCGGCCATGCGAAGCATGACATTTTCCGGTACCGGCGTCGGCCCAGGGGTGAAGAGTCGTTTTTTCATGAACCAGGCTGCCTGAAAGGCGTCTTTTTGATTGATGGTGAAAACCGCCACCACGAAGCAGCTGAAGTCAGCGTTTCAGCGGTCGATGATCGATTTAAGACAGGGGGGCAATATAAGCATTTCAAGGTAGCTGTAAAGGGGCGGGAGAGCGACTGAATGATGAGTTTCGTTCAGTATGCGGAAAGTCTCACGGCGGAATCAAAAAAAAACCGGAAACAGTGATTGCTTCCGGTTCTGACTGGTGTTGATTTTCAGCTCGCTTCAGAACTGGTATCTGAGGCCGACCATGACGTTGTGAACGGCCCATCTTGCTTCATCGCCCTCACCAATATCGATTGCATCCGGCTTCAGATAACGGTATCCGATATCGAGGGTCGTCTGTTTGGCGACCTTGAAGCCTACACCGGCGCCGAGCTGCCAGGCAAAGACATCATGATTTTCGGATGTCCATGACATATCGGCATGGGCCAGACCAAGACCACCCATGATGTAGGGTCTGACATCGGTGCCGGTATTGAAATCATAGTATGCATTCGCCATCACTGTCAGCAGCGAAACGTGATCATCATAAGCATCATCGCTGAGATCGTGCTGCTGATAGCCCAAAGCCCCTTCGACCCTTGCCGTTCCGAAATTGTAACCGATCGCGCCATTCACAACGACGCCCTCATCCAGATCGATCTCATCATCTTCGAGCTTGGCTTTTTCGGGAAAGCCGATTCCCACAGCACCGCTGATGTACGGACCGCTGTTTTTGTTCATGACAATCGGGTGTGCAGCGACAGGCCTGTACTCAGGCGCGGGCGGCGGCGGCGGCGGTGTATAGGTGGATGGTTCTGGTGGCATTTCCGTACCATTAGCCCAAGCTGTACCGCTCACTCCTGCAAGAAGCGCTACGGCGACCATCACCATTTTCGATGTTTTTTTCATAGTCGTCTCATTAAAGTTAAGTGTTAAAAAAAGGCCTTTTGCACCACTCACTCATCAACGGCCCCACCGTTGTAAACCATGACTGGTTGATGACGGATATAAAATAAGAGCGCTTTTTATTATAAAGTTCCTCGAAAGCAGTAAAAAAACTCGGAAGAATGTCTGATCAATCGTATGCATCGAAAGCAGGATGGGGTGTGTAGAGACACCGGAAAGAGCTATCAGGTACAGCGGTGAAGGGTGGCTCTGGAGCGGAAGTAATTCCGAGACAGCCACTTCACCGCTGACTGGTGCTGATTATCAGGTTTGCTTCAGAACTGGTACCTCAGTCCAAGCATGATGTTGTGGCATGCCAGCTTCCCGTCACCCATGCCATGGGTATCGAAGTTATTGGGCTTCAGGTAGCGGTAACCAAGATCGAGAGTCGTTCTTTCTGCGACTTTGTAGCCTACTCCGGCGCCGAGCTGCCAGGCAAAGACATCTTCATCGTCAGATGTCCATGACATATCGACACGAGCCATGCCGAGACCGCCCATGACGTAGGGGCTGACGCCCGAACCTGCATCGAAGTCGTAATAGGCATTCACCATGACGGTCAGAAGCGAAATATCTTCATCGACGTTTTTCAGGTCGTGCTTCTGATAGCCCAAAGCCCCTTCGAGCCTTGCCGAGCCAAAATCGTAACCGATGGCTCCGGTGAGCACGAGACCGTTTTTCATGTTGAAATTGCAGTCGTTTCCGGTATCAACGGTATCCGTGGGATATGTAGGAACAGTGGAGTCCTGATTTTTATGAGAATGTGAGGCATGATGTGCGTTCCCACCTTTCCCACCTTTCCCGCCTTTCTTGCCTTTTCCGTCGCCCCCGTCGTTCTGGCCGCACCCGCCATCCCCGCCATCTTCCGTTACGGATGGGCAGTAGTCAGTCTGGAACGATCCGGGTAATCCAATGCCGATCGCGCCGCTGATGTAAGGGCCTCCTCTCCGGACGTTCATCGGTGGAGCCGGAGTTGGAGCTGGCTTTTCCTCCGGCGGTGGGGGAGTATAGGTAGAGGGTTCCGGAGGTGGCATTTCTGTGCCGTTAGCCCAAGCGGTACCGCTCACTCCAGCAAGAAGCGCAACGGCAACCATCACCATTTTCGATGCCTGTTTCATGGCCATTCAATTTAAGTTAAGTATTGACATAAGAGTCTCTTGTGCCACTCATTCATCGACCAGTCACGCCATATAAGCGCTGTTACCGGCTACTCAATGAATCACACCTATTATAAGAGTTCTTTTTTATATAAAGTTCCCTACAAAGAAGCACCAATAACAGGTAAGATCAATCCACTCAATGGAACGGGTTTAAAGGGGGGAATGCGGTTATCGAAGACAGGATAGAGAGGGTTTGGCGCGGGCGGCTTTTCAGGGCTGCCCGCGACGGTCAGGTCGTAGAGGTGTGAGTCAGTTCAAGCGCTTCAGGCAGCGACTCCATCTCGGAGGCTGTCTCAATAGCCGGTTATGAATTGGTTTTCAGGAATCAGTTTCTTTTTCATTCTGAACGAAGTGAAGAATCCGGTTTTCTCGAAATCGTCTGATAGGCGATTATTTTAAAAGGCGTTACAGAACTTCTCTGGATTCTGTTATGTAAAAATGCAAGCAGAACATCGGCGTGTTTTTGGCTGCAATCATACTACCCCCATCCCCATCTGCTTGAACCTGCTATCTTTTCGCGGACAGATCGGGAAGCCATACATTATCGAAAAAGGAGGAAACGAGTATGGCGTAACAACCATCATGCAGTCAGTACAGCAAGCAGTTCAAAATCGACGCTGTCGAGCTGAGCCTGAAAAGCAACAAAACCACCCGAGAGATCGCTGATGATCTTGGCATCAGCCCGAACGTGCTCTATCGCTGGAGAGACCAGTATCAAGCCTCAAAAGAGGAGGCATTTCCCGGCACCGGCAATCTCAGGGACGCACAGACGGAAGAAATCCGTCGGCTGCAACGGCAGCTCCGGATGGTTACCGAAGAGCGTGAAATCTTAAAAAAAGCGTATTGGTCTTGTAAAGGGGGGCAGGTCAATTCCCGTCGGTGCCAGTCCGTGCTTGTCGGAGTAGAATTGAGGCAGGTGTGGGGTAAAACGCAAAAAAGCCCACGGAACAACT
>Ga0326726_10000197_pt1 | contig 58108 bp, 53 predicted proteins | sample MHFenrmetagenome_2_FD_207603 | JGI IMG/M metagenome (GOLD analysis project Ga0326726, IMG submission 207603) | Lab enriched peat soil microbial communities from Michigan Hollow, Ithaca, NY, United States - MHF15MN | ecosystem: Environmental > Terrestrial > Soil > Wetlands > Peat | place: USA... | reverse complement strand
AGCCTGCATCACTGACATCAAGGAAGAGAAGTCCGACATGCCTGCAATGCCTCCCGGTGGCATGGGCGGTATGGGCGGCATGTACTGATCCTGATCATACATACAGTCAGAAAGGCCGGCGCATGCCGGTCTTTCTATTTGTGGGGCTGAATAATTGCCGCATTGAACCCAATTATGTCGACAGGAAATGCGCCGCCTATCGAGAACACTCGGTCTGGGTAAAAATCTGTATTCAGAAAAAACCTCGTGTGTTCAGGGCTGTAAGTCATTGATACAGGGGACTGTGATCAAGCCGACAAGACTCCAACCTGAAATTCCAACCCGCCATTCGGGGCTCTGCTGCAAGCATGATCTTTTAATCTGAAAGGACATGGGTGTAGCCGAAAACCCCTTTTTAAGTATTCACTCGCCTTGACCGGTAAAGAGCATCCGGTAACCGATTCCCTACAATAATCTCTTTGGGATATATGTTACTGTCAGAACTCACAGCATCAGGGGCGCAATGGCCGCTTTTACCGAAATATTCATATCGCCACCCCGGTTATATACTGTATGAAGACTCAACCGGACAGATTCACAATAAAAGGGGGATGAGTTTCAAGATACCGGGATTTGGAGGATATATAAGGTGTGGAGGTCATGGTTAATATGCGGATTGATGTGCAAGGGAAACGACTGATTATTCGATCATCGCAATTCAATACCGGAACTATTGCAATAGACCGGATTTTTTTGGATTTTTTAGTGAGTGCTTAATGTTCATTGATAGTGTTGAAGCGCTTTTAGTGATGCTTATGATTAACAACCCGTTGTTTTCGTGAAGGATGTTTATTCGATGTTTAACTAAAATGAAACGAAGATGAAACAGACTACCAAAATCGCAACTCTTGCTATCGCTCTTTGTGCTGGAATTAGCGGCTCTGCCTTTGCCAATGGCACCTACAGGGCTGAACCAGCGCCGGTAATGCCTGAAGCGGCACCGGCACCGGCACCAAAACCTTACACTCCACCACCACCCATGCCGGCCAGACCCATTTCAGAGGTGGGTCCTTATGTGAGCGGTTCTGTCGGTCTTGGAATTTCCGGCAAAGGTGATGCTGATACCGGATATGTGTTGAATGGAGCCGTCGGTTACAATTTTGATCCGATAAGGGCCGAAGGTGCTATTGGCTATCAGAGTCATGACATTAATAACACTGATGATCACATATCATTCCTGAGCTTCATGGCAAACGGGTATTATGATTTTGATGCCGGCTCCGGCGTCAAGGCCTATGTGATGGGCGGTGCAGGGGTAGCTCAAACGGACAGGTCCTGGTCAAGTAACGATGATACCAACTTTGCCTGGCAGGTTGGTGCCGGCCTGGGCGTCAAAGTCGCCGACAATACCACTTTGGATTTAGGTTATCGGTACTTCAGGCCAGTTAATGGTAATATGGATTTTCAGGCACACAACCTTATGGCCGGAATCAGGTACCAGTTCTGAAACATTGGTCCCAATTGAAAAAAGGCCAGAAGCAGGAGCAGCTTCTGGCCTTTTTTGTTTCCAGGGTGACGGTCAGGAGTCGAGACACGTGGTGATTCGAATATTTTCGGTCGATCCATTCATTCAGCAAAAGTTCTGTTTGCAATACCTTCAGTTCCGATTACATGTTATTTCATAACAGTGATCGATCAGAACTTCGCACTCCTTAAGGAGCTTTAAAGGACTCTCGAAATGCTTATATTCCAGCCGAAAGCACTTGGATCGGCCTGCCGGAAAATCGATTTTTCAAGTCGATTGAAGATCGTTTTGTGGCGTGCCGACCTTTGTTGCCTGTGACAATGGAGCATGAATGATTTTTATGGCAGCGCTTCGTCATTCAGTTTTCTGGCGTGTTCCCGGAGATCTGTAACCATGCAGGAAAGGCGACAATGGCAACAGAATCGAACTACAACATTATTTCATGAGAGCAGTATTATTGGTCAGCGGAGGCATGGACAGCCTTGTCGCCACAGCTATGGCGCATCATCAGGGGTTCGACCTCGCAGCCATGCATGTCAATTACGGGCAGAGAACCTGGCAGAAAGAGCTTGAGTGTTTCCGCCTGATATGTGATCATTACGATATTGGCCGGCGACTTGAAGTCGATGCCGGCTTTCTCGGAACCATCGGTGGCTCTTCGCTGACCGATGAGGCCATTCCCGTGGGCCCCGCCGATCTGGCCGGGACCACCATACCCACGAGCTATGTCCCTTTCAGGAATGCATGCTTCCTCTCGATGGCTGTAAGCTGGTCCGAGGTCATCGGTGCCGACAGAATCTTCATCGGTGCAGTCGAGGAGGACTCTTCGGGTTATCCCGACTGCCGCAAGGTTTTCTATGATGCATTCAACCGGGTCATTGATCTTGGCACGAAGCCTGAGACCGAAATCGAGATCATGACTCCGCTTATCGCCATGAGCAAGGCTGAAATCGTCACCAGGGGGATGGAGCTTGATGCTCCGTTCAATTACAGCTGGTCATGTTACAAGAGCGAGGGTCGGGCCTGTGGTGTCTGCGACAGCTGTGCCCGGCGCCTGAGGGCGTTCGAAATAGCCGGCATTCGTGACCCTGTCGAGTACGAGGTCAGGCCAAACTATCTTCAGTAATATCAACAAGTAATCCCCCTGAATCCATGGAACAGTCTAAATCCATTCATTCCGGTTCGCAGTCGCTTCAAGAGCGATTCAATCTTGCATTCGGACTGACGGCGCTCATCTGGGTCGTCGGACTTGTCGGCCATTTCACTCCGCTTCTCGAGTGGCCGGCACTGGCGATCTACGTGCTCGGTTCGATCGGCGTCGTGGTCTGGCGCGGCAGGAGCCGTGGCGAATGGGCCGAGATGTACCTGGCCGGCGGCGACCTGAAGAAGTCCCTCAAATGGGGCGGCATCGCCGGTGTCATCCTTTTTTCGATGGATGTCTTCAATACCGTGATGTGGTACAAGAAGGGGGGGGCGCCGATGGGGGATATGGTAAGCATCCTCGTGAACATGAAATTCCTCTACTATTTTCCTGTCCTGGTGCTTGCCGAAGAGTTCCTGTGGAGGGGCATCATGCTTTCTGCCATGATCGAAAAAGGGATCAACAGGCATATTACCGTGTTCGTGACCGCGATGCTCTATGTGGTGAACCATTTCGCCGTGGCTCCGGTCGGCATGAAGGAGCGTGCCCTGATGGCCATGATGGCTTTTCCGATTGGCATTCTCGGCGGTTATATTGTGCTGAAGTCTAAAAATGTCTGGGGAAGCGTCCTGGTGCACATGGTCACCATGCTTTCCATGGTGCTCGATATTTTCCTCATTCCCGGTCTTGTACACAAATATTTACGCTGATCGCATTCATTTTTCCTTATGGCTGAAAACAGAATCACCCGACTGATGAAGCAGGATAAAAAACTGCTCATCGCGTACTATATGCCGGAATTTCCTGTTCCGGGCGCCACGCTTCCGGTGCTCGAAGCGTTGCAGGAGAATAATGCCGACATCATCGAGCTCGGTATGCCCTATTCCGATCCTATCGGCGATGGACCGGTCATCCAGGATGCGGCCCATACGGCCATCCGCCATGGCGTGACTGTCAGCAGCATTCTCGACCTGGTCAGGAAAGCGAGGATCGGAGATGGTTGCAGGAAAATCACCACGCCGATCCTGCTGATGGGTTACAGCAATCCGCTCATCGCATACGGTGGAGACTGCTTTATGGCTGATGCGGTCGAGGCCGGTGTTGACGGCCTTCTGATTCCCGATCTTCCACCTGAGGAGTCCGAGGACTTCCTTGAACGTGCCAGAAGTTTCGGACTGACGGTCGTCTACCTCATATCGCCGGTTACGCCATCGGACAGGATTGAGCTGATCGACAGCATGTCTACAGATTTTTCCTACTGCCTCGCTGTGAATGCGACCACCGGAACGGGAAAACTGGACGATGCAGGGATGGACCAGAAGATAGCGGATTACCTGACGCGGGTGCGTGAGCATACCAAAAAGAAATTCGTCGTCGGCTTCGGTATACGGGACCGCGAACGGGTCCACAAGATGTGGGAGCTTTCCGATGGCGCCGTGGTCGGTACGGCCCTTCTGCAGCATGTGGCAGGTGCCGGAAGCCCTGAAGAGACGGCCAGCCTGGCCGCAGGATTCTGGAAATCGCTGCAGTGATGCTCATCTTATGACGTCGCCCCGGCATGCCTACGGACGTCGTCATGCCCATGCACTCCATTCTTTCGCCAATGCAAGCATCGATCAAAAACCCACCAGCGGTTACGGTCGTCATTCCCCACCTGAAGAACCGTGCCATGCTCGAGTCATGCCTCGATTCATTGCGCATGACTGCCTGGAGGGACTTTTCTGTTCTCGTCGTCGACAATGGCGGCGAATCGTCCGACCTGTCCGGCATCGAGAATACATACCCTGAAATCAGCGTCCTCCATCTTTCCGCAAACGCGGGATATGCCGGAGGCTGCAACGAAGGGCTGAACCGCTCGTTATCGAAGTTTGTGGTTTTCATGAACGACGATGCCATAGTGGATCCGGGATGGCTGGGTCATCTGGTGAACGAAGCCGAACGCGATCCGCTGGCCGGAGCCCTGCAGCCCAAGATTCTCTCACTTAAGGAGCGGCGGGAAGGGCGCCGGGTATTCGATTATGCCGGGGCTGCGGGCGGGCTTATCGATCGTCTGGGCTTTCCTTTCTGCCTCGGCAGGACCTTCTGCGGAAGGGAAGAGGATCGTGGGCAATACGATGGGTCCAGGGAGATCTTCTGGGCATCCGGCGTAGCCATGTTCGCCCCTCGTGAGCTCCTTGTCAGCCTCGGTGGATTCGACTCCGATTTCTTCATGCACATGGAGGAGATCGACCTTTGCTGGCGAATGCGTTTGACGGGCCACAGTGTCCGCTCGGTACCAAAATCTGTCGTCTGGCACGAAGGGGGTGCCTCGATGGAGGAGGGGAGTCCAATGAAGGTCTATTACAACCACCGCAATGCCATCGCCATGCTGCTCAGGAACCGCAGCCTTGCCGGCCTTTTATTCGTCCTGCCTGCGCGGCTGCTGCTCGAGGTCGCCGCAGCGTTCTATTACCTCACGGGAGGCGTTGATGGTATAGCAAGGGCGAAGCAGGTCGTGCGTGCTGCTGCAGGTAACCTGTACGGACTCGGTGAAACCCTTCGCAAGCGTCGGCAGACCCAGCAAACAAGGAAAATCTGCGACAGGAAGCTGTTCAGAGGGGCGCCATTTTCGATGTTTTTTCTTCGTCGTACAGCTCAGAGCTGAGCCCTTGATTCACAAAATGTCCTTATCCCTTTCAGAATCATCGGGAGGTCCTGGCTCTGCACGAAGCTGACCAGGAATTGCGGGGCGAAGAAATCGGGCTTGATTTTCGCTTCGTAGATCAGGATCGTGCCAGGTTCGTTCTGTCCATTGACTGCTTCAAGAAACCAGTCTCCCTCATAGATTCTGAAATCGCCGCCGATCTGCGTGAAATGCAGGTGACTTGGGAACTCCTCCTCGACTTTCAGCCTGAAGTGGACAATTTTCTCGAAAATGAAGATTCCGGATTTTCCTGACTGATCGATGATTTTACTTGAGCCGTGATTTCCGACCAGCGTACTCGAAACGACTTTCGGCATCGTTTTCTGGAGCTGGTTATAATCAGTCAGCATCTGCCAGACCACCGGCGGCGCGGCCTTGATGAATACACTTCCGCTCGCCCCGATGACGTTGTCGGCCAACCAATCCAGATTGATCAGAACCTCTCCATTGAGGATCCTTGCCTTTTTATGAAGGTCCAGTTCCATATGAACGGTACTGTAAAGTGTTTTTCAGGAGGGGAACGGATACTCCGGAGGAAGAGTCGTATCCGTTACTCTTCAATGTATAAAATTGCAAGGACCAAAAGGATGGAAAGAACCAAAAGGACATAAGGGGTTCAACGTAGGGGCGGTTCGCGAACCGCCCGTATTTGCAGGTCATGCAGGGAGGGGGCCTGTTTGGCCGCCCGCACCATTACGCAAAAAAACAGAAAGGGGGCGCCTCGGGATTGCTTCCGGGACAGCCTCTTTTATGGATTTCGATCCCGTCTTCCCTGGGCGACAGAGGTGCTGACCTGCACTTCAGTCTTCTGCGTAGAGCGGCTCGGCGTGGACGATGATCCTCGATGTTTCCGGCAGGGAGTGGTAGATCAGGCCTTCGAGGCGGCTGGTGAGTGCATGGACGTTTTCAAGCAGGGTATCGTCATTGAACCCGCAGTGCAGGGTGATGCAGAGCTTGTCATGTTCCGTCACAAGAATCCTGATATCATGGACATCTTCGATGCCGGGGATTGTTTCTGCTGCATGACGGATGGCGGCCATGACCCTCGCTTCATGTTCCTGTGCAATGGGCCTTGCGCTTCGCTCTTCATGACTGAGTGGATCAAGGTGGATACAGACCTCGATTTCCCCGTTGAACTCGCGGTGAAGCTCCTTTTCGAGCTCCGCCACCGTATTGTGGGCGTCACGGATCGTCAGTCGGCTGTCGACTTCGACATCGAAGGTGATTTGCTTCTTGTCGCCGGACAGTGATGTCAATATGTTGTGTGCATGCAGGTTGTGGTTCAGGCCGATGACATGGATCCGTTCGGTGACAGTTTCGCTGTCGAGTACGATCGGCCTTGCGTTGACCATAATGTCGCTGTCAGGAAGCTCCAGCTTCAGCCTGCGTTCCACTTCCGAGCAGATTATTCTCACTTTTTCCTGGGGAAGGGTACGGCTGACGGTGATGGTCAGGTCAACGAAAACGAAGGGGCCTGCGGGTTTGACCCTCATCTTTTCGATGGCCACTACGCCGGGCACTGCGGAGGCAATCTCCTCGATCTGTTCTGAAAGTCCTTCGGGAGCGGCATCGACCAGCACGTCAATTGTTTTTCTTCCAAGCTGCCATGCTGCGCGGGCTACCAGTATGGCCACGATCATGCCGGCCGCTGCGTCAGCCCATGGAATGCCGACGGCGACGAACCCCAGGCCGACGAGCACGACCGCAGAAGAGAGGATGTCTGAGCTGAAGTGAAGCGCATCCGCTTCGAGTGCCTGGCTTCTGGTCTCTATGGCAATTTTTTTCAGGGCTCGCGAACGGGAGATGTCGACGACTATAGATATGACGATTACGGCGATCGCGTACCAGGTGACTTTAATTTCCGATTTGCCTGCCAGCAGTCGCTCTGCGGATTCATAGACGATCCAGAAGCAGGTGATGAACAGCAGCCCTGTTTCGACCAGCGCGCTCACACTTTCGATTTTGGTGTGCCCGTAATGGTGCTTGCTGTCTGCAGGTTTATCGCTGATTCTTACGGCAAACCAGGTCAGGCCGGCCGCGCCGAAATCCATGGCTGAATGCGCGGCTTCAGAGAGGATGCCGATGCTGCCTGTAAGGATGCCGACGACGATTTTCATGGCAGTCAGAAGCAGGCTTGCCGTGACGGAACTGAGTGCAACGTTCTGTTTTTTCTCTTCGTGATTGCTCATGGGGTAGTTGGACGGTGCACGCTTGCCGATAGAGTGTGGATGCAAAAGCTATAATGAACAAATGTAATGTTTTGCATGGAAACGGCCATAACCGGCACCAGGCACTCGTTCTGAACATTCATGCTGCCTAACAGACGCGGTACTTTCCATCGGCAAGTCGACCGATGAATTGCTGGATATCCTCAAGCTCGCCATCGATGATCTCTGTAGCCTTCTTTCGGGCTTCATCGAGATCCGCACCCGTTTCGAGCACGAGCTGCGCTGATGCAACCATGGGATGGTCGACCGGTTTTCCGATCTGGCTGCATAGGTAGACGACTGCTTCCCTGACACCGGATGTTTCACGATGGATCCGGCCGGCGATCTCATGGCTCAGTATGTTGTAGATTTTGCCGACATGGTTGACCGGGTTTTTCCCGGCGGCAGCTTCAGTAGTCTGGGGGCGGTTGAAGGGTATGATGCCGTTGACCCGGTTCCCGCGTCCCACCTGTCCGCAATCGCCTCCTTCAGCTGAAGTCCCGAGTACGGTAAGGTACATGCCGCCCTCTCCCCGGGACGGATCGTCGAGGGTATTGATGTCGATGATGATCGAGTCGAGCAGATGGTTCTCGTGCTCTATGAACTTCAGAAGTTCTTCATTAAGTGAGGCTTTCCGGTCGAAGTACTGTTTTGGGCTGTGGACATAGCGGTCGACGAAGGCAATGGCCACGGTCAGGGACAGGTTCCTGCCGAATCGGTACCCCATGATCTTGATGTCTTCGCCGACTTCCGGGAAAAGGGTTTTGAGGTCAGGTGAATTGAGGAACTGTTCTGCGGCGAGCACCAACTGCTCGGTTTCGCTGAGGGGCGCATAACCGACGCCGACAGATGTGTCGTTTGCACCGATGACCTTTCTTGCAAAGGCATCGGTCAGCTCGGGGGAGCCAGGCTTGATTTCGTTCTGGAACAGAATATGGTTGTCTGCATCGACGAACCTGAGGTTTTTCCTGATCCACTTTTTTGCTGCTGCTTCGGCGATCTCGCCCACCGGGATGAGGCGTCCGTCGCAGGTGTATGTCGCCCGGTCTCCAAAGATCAGCTTCATGGGCTCCAGCATTATGCCACCACCCGTTTCCGGGAGGCTCCGACCGGCCACGAGCAGGCCCTTGTCTATGTTGTGGTGGCAGATATGGCCGAAGCTGCTGCCGTATTCGCGGCAAAGGTCAAGGCATACGGCCTCCATGATCGAATCGCATATCGTGTCGGGGTGCCCGGTGCCTTTTCGTTCGACAAGTTCGATCGGCTGTTCTTCCATCGGGCCGGCAAGGGCCCTGTCGATCATGATGTTCCGTGGGCGCGTCATTTCAGAGGCCTCCTTCAGCCTTAGGCAGGGGATCGGTCAAAGAGGGGGGAGCATGAAAACAATGTATTGACGGACAGCTTCTGCTGCAAGTCGATGGATGCAGATTGTCTGCTTCGTCAGAAGCTTTCCTGAATGGCGCCGGTTTACTGTTCCGCCTTGTTCGCCTCGCCGGAAGGTTCGATTCTTGATGCCAGTACCTTGTCGATGCGTTTGCTGTCCATGTCGACCACCTCGAGGCGCCAATCCTCCCAGAAAGTTACATCCCCGGTCTGGGGCATGCGTCCAAGCAGCCACATTACCAGGCCGCTGAGCGTGTGGTATACTCCCTTGTCCTCTTCAGGCACGTACCTCAGCTCAAGCGTGTCCTTGAGTTCAGGGACCGGGATCAGGCCGTCGAGAAGCCATGAGCCGTCTTCACGCTGTATCGCCCAGGAGTCTTCTATGTTGCGGGGCACGAATTCACCAGTGACGGCTTCGAGCATGTCCTGAAGGGTAACGAGGCCCTGGATCTCTCCATACTCGTCGACCACGAAGACCATCTGGGTACCGGAAGTCCTGAAATGTTCGAGCAACTCCATGCCGGTCAGGGTTTCCGGCACGAAAACGCATGGCTGAAGATGATCGGCAAGATTGGTTATGCCGCCCTTGATCGTCTGGGCCAGAAGCTGCTTGGCGTTGACCACCCCGAGCAGGGACTGCAGGCTGCCGTGGCATACTGGAAATCTCGAATGTTCGGATTCAGCTACACGTCCCATGTTTTCCTGCACCGGCAGGGCCGTATCGAGGTAGATGATGTCGGATCTCGGCACCATCAGCGATCCGAGCTGGCGATCGTCGAGGCGGAATACGTTGCGAACCATTTCGTGTTCGTGCTGCTCGATGATTCCGGCTTCGGAACCCTCCTCGAGCAAAGCGTGAATCTCCTCTTCAGTGACGCTCGGAAGGGACTGCCTGTGCTTGCCCATCAGGCGCAAAACTCCATCGGTCGATGCTGAAAGGAGTCTCTCGAAAGGCCTTGCAACGCTTGCAAGGAGTTGCATGGGGCGGGCGACAATGCGGGCTATGCCTTCAGGGTTCGTTTGTCCCAGGCGCTTTGGTACAAGCTCACCGATCACGATGGTTACATAGGTTATCGACATGACCACGAAAACCGTAGCTGCGATGTGGCTCGACTCGGTTGCCATTCCGAATGACTGAAGCGTGCGGGCAAGAACCGGGGCGAACGCTGATTCGCCGATAATACCGTTCAGGACGCCAATCGCCGTCAGGCCGATTTGAACGGTCGAAAGGAAGCGCGTTGGCTCCTGCCCGAGTTTGATGGCCATGGCTGCAGCCTTGTCCCCATCATCGGCAAGCTTTGTCAGCCGGGATCGTTTGGCGGTGATCAAAGCCATCTCCGACATGGCGAACATGCCATTGATGACGATCAGCAGAAAGAAAAGAATGAGGATTTCCATAGATTCACTTATAGGTGCGAGCTGTTTTCATGTATGAAGACAGATACGCTTAACTATTATAATATGTTATAGGCAAAATTTGTTCCTGTATTTTATAAGATACGGGATTCGATATATCCGCTGCTCAAGTCCAAGATAACCATTTCGACTCTCCATTATGAAGATAGGCATCTCCTGTCACCATACATACGGCGGAAGCGGCGCCATAGCCACTGAACTCGGCAAGGCACTGGCCTTGCGGGGCCATACGGTCCATTTTTTCAGCCAGGCGGCTCCCTTCAGGCTTGGCCTGTATTCGAAGAACATCTACTTCCATGAGGTCGAGGCAATGAACTATCAGATGTTCGAAAGCCAGTATTTCGCGTTGGCCCTTGCCTCGAAAATCGCAGAAGTCGCGTTTTACGAAAAGCTTGATGTGGTGCATGCCCATTATGCGATTCCTCATGCCATCAGTGCCCTCCTGGCCCGTCAGATGCTTGAGGAGAAGTGTCCCGCCTCAAGGTGCTTCCGTATCGCCACGACGCTCCATGGAACCGACATAACGATCGTGGGCGCAGACAGAAGCATGCACGACGCAGTGCGACTGGCCATCAACAAGTCCGATGGCGTAACGGCCGTATCCGGTTACCTGAGGGACGAAACCCTTCGGATGTTCACTCCCCGGCAATCCATAGAGGTGATCCACAACTTTGTCGATACATCGGTTTTCAGGCGCCTGCCTGGCCGGGAGACGAAAGATTTGCTGGGTCTGGATGGTGGAAAGGTGATTATCCATATTTCCAATTTTCGGCCGGTCAAGCGAATTACGGATATACTCTCTGTTTTCGAGCTGATTCAGCACCAGATTCCTGCGACCCTTCTGCTGGTGGGTGACGGGCCGGAACGCAGCGAAGCTGAAACCTGGGTAAGGATCAATGGGCTGACGGGCAAGGTTAGGTTCCTCGGCAAGATCGATGACATTGTTCCGCTTCTTTCGATCGCCGACCTGATGCTCATGCCGAGCAATGTCGAATCTTTCGGTCTCGCAGCACTCGAAGCAATGGCCTGCGGGGTTCCAGTTATCGTCACCGACGCCGGGGGCTTTCCGGAGTTTGTCCGGCAGGGCGTGGACGGTTTTCTGCATCCGCACGGCGATGTCGAAGGAATGGGCAGGAGTGCTCTCACGATACTGGAGAATGACGAGGTGTGGCAGCGGTTTTCAGATTCTGCCGTAAAGCAGGCAGGGCAGTTCGAGACTGCCCTGCTTGTCGAAAAATATGAGTCGTTCTATCGCAAGCTGGTCGAAGATGCGGGGGCCTGCCGTGACGACGCCTCTCAGTAGCGCTTCGTCGAGAGCAGTACCGTGCGGTACTTTTCGAGATCCTCGAGCACGGCGCCGGTTCCCCGTGCCACAGCCGTCAGGGGATCGTCGCTGATATGAACCACCAGTTTGGTCTCTTCGTTGATCTTCTTGTCGAGCCCCTTGATCAAGGCGCCGCCGCCGGCAAGGAAGAGGCCCCTGTCCAGGATGTCGGCAGACAGCTCAGGCTTGGTGACTTCAAGGCTTTTCTTGATCGAGGTTATGATCTGGCTGATCGGGGTTGCGATTGCTTCGCGAATGGTCGCAGAGTTGATTTCACGCTCTTCCGGAAGGGCGGTCACGAGGTTTCTGCCCCTGACCATCATGGTGAGCTCCTTGTCGAGCTTGTAGGCGGAAGCGATCCTGATCTTGACCTCTTCGGCCGTGCGTTCGCCGATTGCGAGGTTATAGGCTTTACGGAAATGGCGGATGATGGCGTTTGTGATATCGGTGCCAGCCACCCGAAGTGATTCGCCTGATGCGATGCCGCCGAGCGAAATGACGGCGATTTCTGTGGTGCCGCCGCCAATGTCGACGATCATGTTGCCCATGGGCTCCTTCACGTCGATGCCGATTCCGATTGCAGCTGCCATCGGTTCAGCGACCAGGTACACCTCTTTTGCTCCGACATGTTCTGCCGAATCGCGCACTGCGCGTTTTTCGACTTCGGTGATGCCCGATGGAATTCCGATCACCATACGTCTGATGCCGAGCGAAAACTGCTTTTTTGTTTTGAGTATAAGACCCTTGATCAGCTCTTCGGTAGCTTCGTAGTCTGCTATGACGCCATTGGCCAGCGGTTTGATGGTAACGATGCCCGGATGGGTCTTTTCGTGCATCAGGAGTGCTTCCTCTCCGATAGCGACAACTTTGCCTGTATTGCGATCACGTGCGACGATGGACGGTTCGTTCAGGACGACGCCCTGGTTGCGGATGAATATGAGGGTATTGGCTGTTCCGAGGTCGATGGCGATGTCTCTGAACAGGTTACTGAAAAAGCCCATGATGAATAAGGATCTTGGTATGGTACATAGTGTCTTGGAAGGCGCTTGTTTCAGGCAGGGTTCCAAGGTTTTCGAATGAATTCATAAGGTACTTAATGGAATATTTTTTTCAAATGAAAACATCGACTGAATACGCTTCTTTTAACGATATATGACCATTTTTCACCAGAGAGCAGGGTTTCGTTTCAATCCGGCATTCCGTACATTAAAAAACATGCAGGATGCCCGTAGCGTCGGGTCCTCAGGCCGGTGATCCGGTCCAGAACATTTATCATTAAAAGAACGAGCAGTGCTAACGATCTATCATTTCGTCCAGGACGAGGCAGCCCTCAAGCGTCAGATCAACCGGACGGTGTCATTCGATCCGGATGCCCAGCGCACGGTCGATGAAATCCTGCTCCGCGTCAGGAGTGAAGGCGATGCTGCCGTACTCGATTATACCGAGCGTTTCCAAGGCGTCCGGCTTTCGGACATGAAGGTTTCTGTCGAAGAAATCGACCAGGCTTACGCCGATGCCGATCCGGAGTTCATCGGGATTCTCGGGGAGGCTTTCAGGAATATTACTGCATTCCATGTCCACGAGGCTGAACACAGCTTTTTCTATGAACAGAAAGGCGGAATCATCCTCGGCCAGCGGGTGACCCCGATGGAGAAAGCCCTGCTTTACGTGCCGGGAGGCAAGGCCTCCTATCCTTCTTCAGTACTGATGAACGCAGCGCCTGCGCAGGTGGCCGGCGTCAGGGAAATCTATATGACCACCCCCTGTGACGCTGAGGGCAAGGTCAGCCCGCATATCCTCGCTGCGGCCAGGGTTGCAGGCATCACAAGTGTATACAAACTCGGTGGCGCACAGGCCGTGGCGGCATTCGCCTTCGGCACCGCCAGCATCCCCAAGGTCGATATCATTACCGGACCCGGCAACAAGTATGTCGCTCTGGCCAAAAAACAGGTGTTCGGCCACGTTTCGATTGACAGCATCGCAGGTCCTTCGGAGGTCGTGGTGATCGCCGACGAGAGCGCCGATCCGGAATTCATCGTCATGGACATGTTCGCCCAGGCCGAGCATGACCCCGATGCGTCAGCAGTGCTGATCACTCCGTCCGAAAAAATTGCCGTCGCTGTACAGGAGACCGCCGACCGGCTTGTCGGAACCATGCTTCGCGGAGAGGTGATCGCCCGCGCACTCAAGGACAATGGGGCCATCGTCGTGACGGGCAGCATGGCTGAAGCCTGCCGGGTATCCGACATGATTGCGCCCGAACATCTCGAGCTGCATGTGGAGAACCCCTGGGAAATCCTGCCTGACCTTCGACATGCCGGTGCGATCTTCATGGGTCAGTGGTCCTGCGAAACTGTCGGCGACTATTTCGCCGGTCCTAACCACACGCTGCCGACCAACGGCACTGCGAGGTTTTTCTCCCCGTTGTCAGTCCGCGATTTTGTCAAGCACACCTCGATTATCGCATACTCGAAAGATGAACTTCGACGGACAGGTGAAAAGATCGCCCGGTTTGCCGATCATGAAGGCCTTCAGGCTCACGCTGAGGCGGTCCGGACAAGACTGAAAAAGCTATGAGGGTCAGCGATTTCGATTACACCCTTCCCGAAGACCGCATAGCATATTATCCGCCGACCGAAAGGGGGGCCACACGTCTTCTCGTGCTCGACAGGGCAAAAGGGCAGATCGAGCATTCGAGCTATGCGTCTCTCGACAGCAGGCTCCTTGCCGGCGACCTCCTGATACTGAACAACAGCAGGGTGATCCGGGCCCGCCTCATGGCCCGGAAATCGACCGGAGCCCGCATCGAGCTCATGCTGCTCGAAAAGCATCAGGGAGAGCAGGAGCTTGCGCTTTACAGGGGACGGCTAAGGATAGGGGACAGGCTTCTTTCGCACGGTTGCGAACTGGTCGTGGAGGAACTGCCTGATGATGGCATTGCCAGGCTTTCCTGCAGCGAAGGAAGCGTAGCTGCCCTGTTCGAGGAGCATGGCGCCGTACCTATCCCGCCCTACCTTAAACGCGATGCCGAAGCGCTTGACCGCGAACGCTACCAGACGGTGTTCGCCGACCGGCCCGGATCAGTTGCGGCGCCCACAGCTTCGCTCAATATAACAGAAGAGTTGCTCCAGAGGCTCAGGGCCAAAGGTGTCGAGATTGCAGAGATTACGCTGCATGTCGGGCTGGGCACATTCCTGCCGATCAGGACCGAAACTTTCGAGGAGCATGTCATGCACAGGGAGTTCTACCGGATATCCGCTGATACCGCCAGGAAGATCAGCAAAGTGAAGGAGCTTGGTGGGCGGGTTGTTGCTGTCGGCACGACGGTCACAAGGGCGCTTGAACACGCTTCACCGAGGCTTATCGAAAGCGGCTTTTGTAAGGATGTGAGCGGCGAAGCAGATATTTTCATCTATCCCGGTTACCGGTTTCGGATCATCGATGTGCTGCTCACAAATTTCCATGCTCCCCGGTCCACCGTGCTGATGCTTACAGCCGCATTTGCCGGTACCGGGCTTCTTCAGATGGCTTATCGCGAAGCGCTCGACAACGGCTACCGTTTTTTGAGTTATGGAGACAGCATGCTGATTTTATAAATGGAAGGGTGAGTATTTTTGGCGACGACCAGAATATTATTTCCGGCGAGGATGCCTGAGTGTGATTGGGCTGAATATATTAGCTGCAGCAGGCCTTGATGCCTGAAAATATTCGGAGGCTTGAGCTATGGTTCACTTGCCGGCTTTGCATTTCATTCGACACGAACTTATTTTAATACTTTGCCTTTTTTCTGGCAGATACCTATCCGGCCTTTACCGTTCGCAGTCATTACCATTCAATACATTCCAGGGGGATTTTCCATAATGAGTCTCATCAGTCAGTATCGCGCCCATACGCAGGAGCGCGCACAACTTGGCATACCACCGCTTCCTCTGACCTCTGAACAGGCCGGTGAGCTTGTCGGCCTTCTCAAGGAAAGCCCTGTGCAGGAGCAGGAGTACCTTCTCGATCTTTTCCTGAACCATATAAGCCCCGGCGTTGATGATGCTGCATTCGAAAAAGCCTCGTTCCTCGATGCTGTCATTCGCGGAGAAGCATCCTGTGCTGTCATCAGCCCGGTCGAGGCCGTCAGGATTCTTGGCACCATGCTTGGGGGCTACAACGTCAAGCCGCTTGTTGACGCACTCGGCAACGCCGATCAGGGCGTAGCGGCCGCGGCAGCGCTGGCGCTCAAGAAGACCCTGCTCGTTTACGATTCATTCGAAGCCGTGGTCGAACTCTCCAAAACCAACAGCTTTGCCAAAGAGGTTCTCGATTCGTGGGCAAACGGTGAATGGTTCACCTCACTGCCGACCCTTCCGGAAAAGATGACCCTGACGGTATTCAAGGTGCCCGGCGAAACCAACACCGACGATCTCTCTCCGGCGAGTGAGGCGTTTACCCGCAGCGATATTCCCATGCATGCCCTGAGCATGCTCCGTTCGAAGATGGACGATCCGATCGGCACTATCGCCGCACTCAAGGCAAAAGGCCATCCGCTTGCCTACGTTGGCGATGTCGTTGGAACCGGTTCGAGCCGTAAATCGGGCATCAACTCCGTCCAGTGGCACCTTGGCGTGGATATTCCGGCTGTGCCCAACAAACGTACCGGCGGTGTTGTTATCGGCAGCATTGTAGCCCCTATTTTCTTCAATACTGCAGAGGATTCCGGTGCGCTTCCGATCCAGGCTGACGTCACGGCAATGGAAACCGGCGATGTGATCGACGTCTATCCGTTCAAAGGCACGATAGAAAAGAACGGGCAGCAGATCTCGACTTTCACGCTTGAGCCCAACACTATGGCCGACGAAGTGAGGGCCGGCGGACGAATTACGCTCATCATCGGCCGCAACCTGACCCGCAAGGCGCGCAAGGTGCTTGGGCTTGGCGACGAGTCGATCTTCAGTAAACCCGACCAGCCCGCAGACACCGGTAAAGGCTATACCCTCGCCCAGAAGATGATCGGCAAGGCCTGTGGTCTTCCAGGCGTTCGCCCGGGAATGTACGTCGAAGCCGAGACCCTTACGGTCGGCTCGCAGGACACCACAGGCCCGATGACCAGGGACGAGATCAAGGAGCTGGCCGCGCTCAGCTTCAGCGCAGACCTGTTCATGCAGAGCTTCTGCCATACCGCAGCCTATCCGAAGCCTTCTGATGTCCAGATGCACCGGACACTTCCTTACTTCATCATGAGCAGGGGGGGCGTTTCACTCAAGCCGGGTGACGGAGTGATCCACACATGGTTGAACCGCATGGTGCTTCCCGACACCCTCGGTACGGGCGGCGACTCGCATACCCGTTTCCCTATTGGAGTCTCGTTCCCTGCCGGTTCCGGCCTCGTGGCCTTCGCCGGTGTGACGGGCACAATGCCGCTTAACGTGCCTGAGTCGGTGCTGGTGAAGTTCAAGGGCGAACTCCAGCCAGGCATCACCCTTCGTGACCTGGTCAACGCCATTCCGTATGTGGCTATCAGGAAAGGACTCCTGACCGTCGAGAAGAAAGGCAAGAAGAACATTTTTGCAGGAACGATCCTCGAAATCGAAGGTTTGCCGAAACTGAAGGTCGAACAGGCATTCGAGCTTTCCGATGCCTCCGCTGAGAGGAGCTCCGCAGCCTGCACCGTACGCCTCGATAAAGAGCCGGTGATCGAATATCTCGAATCCAACGTCAAGCTTCTCGAACAGATGATCGAGGAAGGATACGGAGACGCAGCAACCATTGAACGCCGTATCGGCAAAATGAAGGAGTGGCTCGCCAACCCGCAACTGCTCGAACCGGACAGCGATGCTGAGTACGCTGCGGTCATCGAAATCGACATGTCCGAAATCAAGGAGCCTATTCTTGCCTGTCCTAACGATCCGGACGATGTGATGACCCTCAGCGAGGTTCTGGCTGACCCGAAACGCCCGAAAAACATCGATGAAGTCTTCGTGGGCAGCTGCATGACCAACATCGGCCATTTCCGTGCCCTGGGAGAGGTGCTCCGCGGCAAGGGCCACGCCAAGGCGAAGCTGTGGGTCGTTCCTCCGACCAAGATGGATCTGAAGAAGCTTGCTGAAGAGGGTTATTACTCGATTTTTGGTTCAGCAGGCGCCAGGGCAGAAATTCCTGGATGCTCGCTCTGTATGGGTAACCAGGCTCGCGTCGCCGACAACGCAGTGGTGTTTTCGACCAGTACGAGGAACTTTGACGATCGCATGGGCAAGGGCGCCCAGGTCTACCTCGGCTCGGCGGAACTGGCTGCAGTTTGCGCCTTGCTGGGACATCTGCCTGACAAGGAGCAGTATATGGAGATCGTGGGATCGTTGACCAGGAACAGCGAAAAGGTCTATCGCTATCTCAATTTCCATGAGATCGGAAAGGAAGAACTGCAGATGCTCGTTGATTGATGGTGTAATATTTTGAGGGCAATGCATATAATTGTATAATAAAGCAATCAGTGTGTTTTTTTGAAAAATCGCTGTTTTTGATTATTATACGTGAGCTGAACAAGCTGTTACATTTATTCGAAACCAAAATGCATTCGAACCATGAAAAAACTTCTCGTGTTCCTGTTCCTCATGAGCTCAGTTTCATTTGTTGGCTGCGCACAGAAAGCTCCCGAAGCTGAAGCACCGAAGACAGAAGCTGCTCCGGCACCTGCCGCTGCACCTGCCGCTGCTCCTGCAGAACAGGCCGCTCCTGCTGCTGCACCTGCCGCTGCTCCTGCTGCTGGCGAAGCTGCACCTGCTGCTGCACCTGCTGCAAAATAAGTTCCTTAATAAGGGCTTAAACGAAAAAGAGACAGAGGAAACTCTGTCTCTTTTTTTTGTTCTGATTTTTCATCTTTCTCTTGTTTTCGATAAAATGGTCTTTGAAAAGACAAAAAAAAGACACGGGTGCCCCTGTCTTTTTTTTGCTTGGGAGGCAGGAGTCGAACCTACAATTTTCTGATCCGGAATCAGATGCCTTGTGATGTTTAAGTGTAAATATGATAAGGTCTTGGCGGTGATGTATTTTGTTGTTGGTCACTGTTTCCTGCTTCTGAGAGTCACTTATGAGCAAGGAGAAACTCACTGAAAACAGTGTCAAGAAAGCATCATGCCCATCTTCGCCATCCAGCATTGACCACTATTATGGCAAAGGGCTGGTACTGAGAGTATCACGCAATGGGGTTAAAAACTGGCGGTATCGTTACAAGATTGACGGAGCCAAAAAGACTCTTACCCTCGGCACCTGTCCCACGGTCAACTTCATAGATGATCGTAAATAAATAACCATATATCATTGTGCCTTAATATCAGTATGTACTGGCATTTTCGATAATGTCAGTACATCCGTTCCATTCTGAAGATGAAGAGCGGCATAAGGATTTCTTGCACAGAGAATCAGGAGACTCCACTTACTATGGATCGAGGATTGGTTCTCTGATGTGGAAATTACGAACACGTCTTTTGAAGAAGAGGGGGTTGTACGCTTACCTTGTCAGGGGAACCCTGATGGTCACTTTTGAGGACATTTCAAGGGTTACTTTTAACTTGATAACCAAAGAAAGACTGTATCAGGCCACAAATGGAAAAAGCCCGATGACATCTTGTGTCATAGGGCTTTGCTGTTGCTGAGGAGGTAGGAGTCGAACCTACAATTGTCTGATCCAGAATCAGGTGCCTTACCATTTGGCCACTCCTCAATTGAGTTGAGAATATAAGAAAATATTCGAAAAGCAATCAAGTTTTATCAGCAAAAAATAAATGGTCAGGTGGTGGCTTGTAGAGCTGCGTTGGCAAGGGCTTTGCGAGTCAATACGGCAACTTCGATCCAACCTGTTTTTCTGTCTGTAAACAGCCTTGTGTCAGGGTTCAACTCCTTTTCAATGTCGTACAGCGAATAGCAGGAATCCAGCCTTACTTCGGTTTCATTGAGCAGTTGATCTTCGCTCCAATACGTCAGCCGTGAATCGCAGGAACAATAGTTCATGATTTCATGGAAAACGTTGTCGGGTATGTGCCTTCTGCTGCTGTTGACAAGATCGGGTGGTACGAGGTATTCGAAAATGATCATGGAGCCCGGCATCATCATACCCCACTGTCTGCGGACAGCATTCCCGGACACGTAATATGATAGTCCTTCGATGATCAGAAGCGTGGGTTCCTGTTGCCGCCATCCGACATCAGACAGGACACGTCCGCACGTCCCGATATCCTCTACATCTGCGGAAAGGCAGCTTACCCGGCTGTTTTCAGCCAAAGACAGGCGCTTGATTATTTTCTCCTTTTCCTGCATCCGGTCTGTGTCCAGCTCGAATATGTCCAGATTTTGGAAGGTCGCCGCCAGTTCAATTCCGAGCATCGAGAATCCGGCGCCCGGAATTACCACCTGATTGATATTGTTCTTAGCGATGATCGATGCCGCCTCTTTTGCTATGAAGAGTTTTCGATACCTGATGACTGATCCGTATTCGCTCCATATGTTGTTGCATCTTTCAAACAGCGAGCGTCCTCTACCCAAGTCCAGCATATTCGCATATTCATTCACAGCCCCGGAATGATAAATCTCATGACCGCACCACAGCAGAACCAGGGCGGATGTGTCTGCGATCAGCTCTTTGCTGTATTTCGTCTTGTTCATAACAATGTTTCCCCGTTTCATTCAAGATACTCATTGCCGAAAAATTCTGCTTTTGAAAGGTCCGGGTTTATAAATGGAAGCTATAAGTTTGTGAAGGAAGAGCTTTATGAGGATGATGAGTCCCCTAAATATTCAGCTTCTGAGGATTTCAAGGGATCCTGGGGATCGAGGTCGATTGGAGAGGACCAGCAGGGAAGTGGGAGTGTCCGTGAGCGCACAGTCCAGACGTCGGTTCAGGAAATGTTCGGTATTGAGAAAAAGAATGCCCGGTAGTTTGTGCATGGAATGGCTGAGTCGTATGCGGGAGTGGCCAGGTTACTCTATATTTCTGCAAGGGTGGTCATCAGATTTTGATGTGTGACAGATTGTTGCAATACTACGGGAGTATATCCCTTTTCATTTTGCCTCAAGAATAAAAATATCGTCATGACAAGCACATTTGTCAGGTTTTTGCTTCTGACTTTCTTATCGGTATCGATCATGATTTCGGGATGCAGTGAGCGCCCTCATGCTATCATGAAACTTGACGATGCTCAACATGCGACCATTGGCATCATGACGGGGACTACCGGTGAAATTATCGCCAGGAACAGGTTTCCCAAGGCTGACTTGAAGCACTTCGATGATATCATGGATGCGTTTATGGCTCTCAAGTCGGGAAAGATAGATGCGATTGTTACCACATACCTGACAGCGAACCAGCTCTGCAAGAAGAACCCGGATGTCCACTTTTTGAGCGAGGATCTCGTAAAAGAAAGTGTATCCGTGGCGGTAAAGAAGGGAAATACACCACTTCTTCAGGTGGCCAACAGTTTGATCGACGAGCTCGAAGCCGACGGTACCATTGCCGATATGCACAGCCGCTGGTATGACAACGTTCAGGGGGTTTACCAGGAACCTGAAATTGCTTTGCCCGATTCAGGTGATGCCCTCAGGATAGGCGTCAGCGCAACACGGGAACCGATGAGTTTTGTCGACAGGAACGGACGGGTAACCGGATTTGATGGAGAGTTGGCCCGCCGGCTTGCAGCAAAACTCAAAAAGCCGATCAGGTTTTATGACATGAAGTTCATGGCGTTGATCCCGGCACTTGAGTCCGGAAAGATCGATGCAGTCATTACCGGCATATCTTCAACCGAAGAACGGGAAAAAAGGGTTGATTTCAGCAGGCCCTATTTCTACATAGCACAGGTCCTGCTGGTGAAGAAGGCCCGACCTTGATTCAAAGCATCTTCAGAAAAGTCCATAATGCCCCCATTGATGATGGCAAGAGTCATCTATAACAACCTGACAGTGACCCCCCTCCCCGAAAACCGGACCGATCTAAAGTAGAGTTTTCCGGCAATGAGTAACTTGAAGCAAACAAGGAGTCATTGCCATGAAGAAGTCGAAATTCGGCGAGGAACAAATCGCGTATGCGCTGCGCCAGGCAGAAGCTGGTACGAAAGTGGAAGAAATCTGCAGACAGTCAGGTGTATCACAAGCCACTTTTTTCAGCTGGAAGAAAAAATTTGGCAATATGGGAGTCAGCGAACTCCGCCGACTCCGCCAGCTCGAAGAGGAAAATGCACAGCTGAAAAAATTGGTAGCGGATTTGAGCCTTGACCGTCAGATGCTTCAGGATGTCATTAAAAAAAACTCTGAGGCCAAAGGTGAAAAAGGAACTGGTTCGCTATATCATGACGGCATACCAGGTGTCCATCAGGCGAGCCTGTACTACCTTGCCGATGCAACGATCGGCGTTTTACTACAAGCCGCACAGGCCAGATGAGACGCTTCTGGTGATGCGGATGAGAGAAATCGCATTTACCAGAATTCGTTATGGATTCAGGCGTATTGAGATCATGCTACGCCGGGACGGTTTTACGGACAACCACAAGAGGATGCATCGGGTGTATCGCGAACAAGGATTAAACTTACGCACCAAGCGACCCTGCCGGAGCCGTATGGCTGCTCATCGCCTTGAACGTCCGGAAATAACCCGAGTGCATCAGGTATGGAGCATGGATATTGCTGCCGATCAGTTCTTTGATGGCGCAAAATTCAGAGTCCTGACCATCGTTGATAATTACAGCAAAAAAAGTCCGTTGCTGTTCGTTGGCAAACGTATCAACAGCGTTGATGTCGTCAGAAGTCTCAAAGAGGCAGCACAACGAGAAGGATGCATTCCTGAACAGTTGCAAATCGATAACGGCGGCGAGTTTATTGCAAAAGCACTAGATCAATGGGCTTTTGAAAACAAGGTCACTCTTGACTTCTCCCGACCGGGCAAGCCGACGGATAACCCGTATATTGAATCATTCAACGGGAAGTTCCGGGATGAATGCCTGTCGACCCACTGGTTCAGCACCCTTGACGATGTCCGAAGCAAAATCGAAGCGTGGCGAAACGATTACAACGGCTTCAGGCCCCATTATTCCTTGAGTGGTCTGACCCCGAATGAATTTCTTGCATTACAACAAAATAGGCCGGAAACTCTAGTTTTAAGGTGACCGATTAAGGGGCTATACGCAGTTCTGTTGAATCCAATTCTTGATGGTCTGGTAGTTGAGCCCGGTTTCCCGGCTGACATCCGTAACGTTTCGGTTCTCAGGCGGCAACACTTTTTTCAGGATGCTTACCTTCAGGGCTCTCGAATACTTCAGGGTCTGTCTCCTCGGTAGAGGCGACTTCTATATTAAGACATTGTGAAATACATCCAATCTTTCCAGAAAGATTACAATATTTCCTGATATTTATTTGTCATTAATTGTGACTTATGAGTGCGTTCACCAGTTCAGAATTGTTTAGTTTTTTCTTGTACATGACACCGAATATTTGTAAATATGTAATAAGGGTGGTTAAGTTGAGAGTTGATTTAAATATATTTTATATATAAGCGAATGAGATAGCGTTATATGGTTAATATTAAAGCGATCATACAACCTCCATATTAGAGTATTTTTGTCAGAGATCATGACAGTGGAAAACATAAGTATCAATCCAAATATTTGTCCACTTGAATATTTTGTGATGGCTCTCTACAGAGTCAAGGAATATTTGTACCATATATTATATCTGAACAGTTATGAGGTAATAGATAAAAGTATCGGCAATAACAACCGCCCCAGGCCAGCACATCGCACGGGAAACAGCCAGTCAATAGGCTCAATCTCCCGCTCACCATCAGCAGCCTCTTGCAATCAATATCCGCTTTCAAGAGAAATACCACAAAACAAGTGTCATATTTCTCTATCTATATTATTAAATTATAATAATACGACTTGTTGCCTGAAAAGCTCTGCCAATCGTCCTTCCAGTCGCCGGCAATCATTATTAATATTATTCCCTACTGCGAGCGTATTCCTTGAAATCCTCCAGGTCATTACTTACGAATTCCATGAAAGACAATCAGATTATAGCTCAGCTTATTGACGTATCAAAGTATTACGGAGTTGGTGCCGCACGATACGAAGCACTAAATAAAATCAATCTGACCTTTTATCGTTCGGATATAACACTTATAGAAGGAAATTCCGGAAGCGGCAAGTCGACATTACTACATCTTCTTGGATGTATCGATAAACAGGATGAAGGAAGAATAATTATTGACGGAAAAGATACGACAAATATATCACTCGAACAATTAGCATCAGTAAGGCTTGAGAAAATTGGATTTGTTTTCCAATCATTCAATCTAATACCTGTATTAACCGCATATGAAAATGTAGAGTTACCTCTATTATTCAACAATACAGACAAAAATATAATTAAGCATAAAGTCTATGATGTTCTCAACAAAGTCGGGCTTTTAGACCTAAAGAGTCACTATCCAAGAGAGTTGTCTGGGGGACAACAACAACGGGTAGCAATCGCCAGGGCTCTTGTTGGAAATCCATCATTGATCCTGGCAGATGAACCAACCGCCAATTTAGACAGCAAAACAGGATCTGAAATTCTCGATCTATTCACAAGTCTAAATTCAAATGATGGAATCACTATTATTATATCTTCACATGATACAGTAGTGTTGGAACGAATAAATACTGTAGTAAAGCTAAGAGATGGAAAACTGGTATATACTAATATCAGAAATAACACATATACTGTTTAAAGATCATATTGAATACAAATAATTATAATATATATTTTTCATGAACATCTTTAAGCTAACGTATCTTTCCTTGAAAAATCTTTTTCGCAATAGCAGAAGAACATTAATAACAGTATTGGTTTCCTCTTCTGGATTTGCTGCCTTAGCGATTGTTTCTGGATATATGGACTTCACTTTTTATGGTTTAAAAGAACTGACTATATGCAAGGGCTTCACATCTGGAGGCGGGAATGGTCATATTGAATTATTCAACAAAGATTATGCATTAAAAGAAGAACATTATCCGCTTGAATACGGTATCAGTGAATATCAAACCCTACAATCATGTATTGAGACTGATAAAAATGTTATTGCAACAATACCAAGAATCGAATTCAACGGACTAATTTCTAATGGCGATAAATCTATCTCATTTCTCGGTACAGGAATTGAACCCAAAAAGGAGATAATGCTTATAAAATATTGGAACAATTTATCTGCTGTCACAAATAAAGATAAAATAGTTAATACACCAATCGAGAAACTTTACAACAATTCTGATAACAGTGTACTTCTTGGCGAAGAAATGGCAAAAGTACTTGATGCTAAACCAGGATCAGACTTGATGCTCATGAGCACAACTGTAGATGGCGCAGTAAATGTGGTTGATGTCACTGTGGCAGGCATCTCCAAAAATCCTATGAAATCTATAGATCGGTATTACTTAGTAACTAACCTCAAAACGGCACAAAACCTGCTGCAAACTGATAAAATCTCGAAAATCGTATTAGTCCTCAACAGCACGGATAAAACAAATTCAGAAATACCTCTAATTGCAAATATAATTAATAGAAAATATAATCAATCTTTATTCACAATCTTGCCATGGCATAAAAATGCTGAATATTATCAATCCATAAGAGACGCATATAACATTATTTTCAGTTTCACTGGGATCATCGTTGTGGTTATTGTTTTTTTAAGTTGTACCAATACAATGTTGATGGCTACAATGGAGCGAGTCCGTGAAATAGGAGTAATGAAGGCAATTGGGATTTCGAATTCCTGGATAACACTCATGTTTTTGATTGAAGGATTTTTTATCGGCTTATTCAGTATCGTTTTCGGTATGGTACTCAAGTACATTTTCTCATCAATAATAAATAACATTGGCTTTAATATGCCGCCACCTCCAGGTATGAGCATGACTTATATATTACAAATATTTTCAGCATCACAATATTTACCTTGGATATCAATCCTTGTTATTATATCAACAACATTTTCCGGATTGATCTCAGTTAGAAGAATAAAAAATATTTCAATTGTTAGTTCCCTTACTCATGTTTAATTACAAGTTTTGTAACATCATCGTTATTTTATTGTTTTTTTTCTTAGTAAATACGAACAATCTATTAGCCTATGAAGGCTTAAATGCTGATCATATCCTGATCAAAGCAGATGAATCGAGATCTCCATGGAGTGATTTCACCATGACCGCCACCCTCACATACGAAAAAGATAATGAACCTAAAAAAGATATATTTAGGGTATTTGTTAAAGATCATTTAAAAAGCCTTGTCATTTTTATTTCGCCAGTCAAACAACAAGGAAACTGTCTCCTCATGGTAGATGAAAACTTATGGTATTTTGTTAAAGACACTCAAAGGCCGGTACGAATCACACCAATTCAAAAACTATCAGGAGGTGCATCTTATGGTGATATCTCGAGATTAAGCTGGTCAAAAGATTATGAGGCTGAAATTGCAGGTGAAGAAATAATAAAAATTAATGAAAAAGACTATGACACCTGGCACCTCAATTTAAAAGCTCACTCGCCAAGCGCTACTTATAATACTATTCATCTATATGTTGAGAAAGCTACTGGATTTCCTCGTAAAGCCATTGTTTTTCTAAAGTCAGGTAAAAAAATGAAAACCATATATTTCTTAAATTTCTCAAAGCATCATGGAAAAATGCTTAACACTACGATTCAGTTTGTTGACCATCTTTGCTCCGATAGTATTACAAATTTATTATTCAGCCATATATCAGTAAATAATCTGCCAGAAAGATATTTCTTGAAATCTAACCTTCAGAATATCACCAACGAATCTCCGCAATAATATAACAACAACAATAAAGATACAGCTATGTCTTTTTATACCGCACATCAGCATAATCGATATGAATTTTTATGGATAATTTTAATCATTCTCTTCATAATCACGCCAAGCAATCATGTTGCCGCTAAAGAAGCATCAGATTCAGTAGCAACACGTTCTTCTTTTTTTTTAAAATTATCCGGTGAGGGAGAAAAATTAAATATCCAGACATCCATATTAAATCCATCCAATATAATCGGCCTTTACGAAAACCGTATAGAATCTTATATGCTTACAGGTTGCAACCTAAAAATGCTGGGCGGCAATACTGAAGTGGAAATGAGGCTTGGATATCAAAATCTGACCGGTGATCAAGATAACTCTTTTTCTAAAAGGAATTATAATAACCAGATTAACAAACTTTTTTATCAATTTGCATCCGGCCCGATCTCTATCTCTGCTGGCAGAAACAAAATTCGCTGGGGCGTAGGTTATTCATATAGCCCAACTGACCTCATAACCCAGTTCAAAACACCTCAGGATCCTGATGACAGACTGTGCCTTAATAAAGGGAATGACTTAATACAACTGTCCTACATTCACTCCTCTGGTCAACTTGATCTCGTTTATATCCCTAATGTCAGTTCTGATTATTCTATGGACTTGATTAAAAATTACAGAGTAGGAATGAGACTATACCAATATATTGACCCGTTTGATCTTTCTTTGGTCGGAAAAATAGAGAACGACTGTAAGTATTCAATAGGCTCTAACGCCTCTGTTACAATAGGTAACTCCTTGGAACTTCATGCTGAATATCTCTATCAATCCTACAACAATAGGCTATATCCAAATCCCGATATAGCTCCTGATCAGCCTTTCTATCCATACTTCATTCAGAACAACAAAGTCGTTCATGATGCAGTGTTTGGCGGACAATATACTTTCAATAACAAGATTAACTTAACGATAGAATATCTTTACAATAGCCTCGGTTACACAAGTGCACAATTTAACTCATATACTGACAGATTAATATATTTAAATAACCAACTTCTTTCGAGCCCTCAGGTTGCGCTTACAGGCTTATCTGAAACAGCAGCAAATTATAATATTCCGATGAGTAGGGATCACCTCTTTGCCCGGTTGTACCATCCGGAAATCATAAAAGCACTATCAATTGAAAGCTACTTTCTTTTTTCTCTTAACGATAAAAGTGGCTTCATTGTCGTATCACCTAAATATGAATCATCGAGTCAATCACAAATCTATTTAAGGCTTCAAAAATTTTGGGGTAATAGACATTCAGAACTAGGCATGATTCCAAATTCTCTTAGTGCCATTCTCGGAATTACATTTTTTATTACCAAATAGGACGTTAGCCCGAAAAAATGGAGCAATTGGTTGTAGTAACTTTAATAAACATAACCAACAAACGAGTATTTCAGAGCTTAGACGCATGAAAATAAAGCGTTACAACTCTGATCATCGACATATGGACGGGTGAGCAACGAAAACCATTTCATTCAATCATTCTATAAAACCCTGAAGTACAGGGTCAACAACTCGCTGCGTTTCCGTGATTTGGATAACACCTGGGAGTTAATAGCGAGTTTCGAGAACTGGTACAATACGGAGTCAAGTACTCCCCAATCGTAGGGTAGCTATCGAGAGAAAATAAGTTTGTTTGCGGCTATCCTTTTAATCGGTCACCTCAAAAGTGGAAATTCCGGCCTATTTTGTTGTAATTCAAGGAATTCAATGGGGGCCAGACCTCTCAAGGAATAATGGGGCCTGAAGCCGTTGTAATCCTTCCGCCAGTCTTCGATCTTGGCGCGCACATCGTTGAGACTGCTGAACCAATGAACCGAAAGGCATTCATCCCTGAACTTCCCGTTGAATGATTCAATATACGGGTTATCCGTCGGCTTCCCGGGACGGGAGAGATCAAGAACCACCTTGTTTTCGTAAGCCCAGCGATCCAGTTCCTTAGAGATGAACTCGCTGCCGTTGTCGAATTGTATGCGTTCCGGCACAGCTCCTTCCCGTTGCACAGAAGTTTCGAGGTGGTTGGCAACGTCCGATTCTTTGATACTTTGGCCGGCGATAAGACCAAGACATTTCTTTCCGTAGTTGTCGACGATCGTCAGGATTCTGAATTTCCTGCCATCGAAAAGTTGATCGGCTACGAAGTCCATGCTCCAGACCTGTGAGATGGACCCCGATTATTAGACAGTGATTTAAGTTGGTAACTTGCTCAAAATCAAGGAGCAAGTATGAGTGAAAAGAAGCGCAAGAGCTTCAGTGCCGACTTCAAGGCCAAGGTGGCATTGGAAGCCATCCATGGCGTGAAAACACTGAACGAGATTGCCCAGGAGTACGGTGTTCACCCGGTACAGGTGAGCACCTGGAAAAAGGAATTTCAGCAGCAGGAATCAACGCTTTTCGAGCAGAAACGCGGTCCGAAGCCGGTTGATCCGATCGAGGATCCGGAGAAGCTTTATTCCGAGATTGGTCGCCTGAGGATGGAACTCGACTGGTTGAAAAAAAAGTCCGGAATATCCCGATGAAAGCGCGAAGAACGTGGATTGGCGCTGAACATCCGATACCGTTGGCTCGCCAATGCGACCTTGCCGGCACGAATCGCTCGACCTACTACCTGAAACCAACAATCCATCAAGTGGATGCCGAAGAGCTGAAATTACTGACACTTATCGATGAGGAATTCACTCGGCATCCATTCTATGGTAGTCGAAGGATGATGCACTACCTCAGAAGGCAAGGTTATCAGATCAACAGGAAACGAGTCCAACGATTGATGCTCAAGCTCGGCCTTGCTGGCATCATGGCCAATCCGAAAACCAGCGAGCCGCATCCGGAACACAAGGTCTTCCTGTATCTGCTACGAGGCATCCAGGTCAGCCGTCCGAACCAGGTCTGGAGTGCTGATATCACGTTCTGTCGACTGCCTCGGGGATTCATGTATCTGGTGGCCATCGTTGACTGGTATTCCCGAAAGGTTTTGACATGGCGATTGTCAAATACCATGGACAGTACGTTCTGTGTGTCCTGCCTGCAGGAGGCTTTCGGTAAATATGGAGCACCGGAAATCTTCAATACTGATCAAGGGGCCCAGTTCACCAGTGAAGCCTTCATCGGTGCTGTCAGGGAATATCCCGATATCCGCATCAGCATGGATGGACGGGGCCGGGCGCTGGACAACGTTTTCGTCGAAAGGCTGTGGCGTAGCTTCAAGCATGAGGATCTGTATCTGAAAGGCTATTCGTCAGGTGCCGAATTGCACCAAGGATTGCGGGAGTATTTCCAGTTCTACAACACCGGGCGGTTACATCAGTCACTGGGCTATCAAACACCAGAGGATCTCTATGTATCGGCAACAGGTGGTGGAGCCAGGATCGTCGATAAATTCATTGAATTGGGGCAGCGCCATTCAGCTGCATAAGCCGTGAGTCATTAGCTTAAATTCGCCTGTTTTTTGTCCACTGAGGCGGGTCCACTTCACCAAGGTGCTTGAGGTAACTACCGTCACATTGTACGATATGTCATGTTACTTTTCACCAGAGTTACCTGACCAACCAAAACAGCTATTCAATCCCAAAAGGGAATACCAACCTTGATAAAAACCACTTTCTTGATCAGTTTGAACGGCAAGCATGACGGTCATGCAAATACCATTCAGGCTCTTGGATGTATGGGACGTTACTTGGCTGAGAAGATAAAAACCGAGGAAGAATATAAAATTCAGAACACCCTAAGAGGCACCCTGAGTTTACCAAAAACAAAAAAAGGGTTTACAGTAAACCCAGTAAACCCTTATATTTCATGGTACACCCGAAGGGAGTCGAACCCCTAACCTTCTGATCCGTAGTCAGATGCTCTATCCAATTGAGCTACGGGTGCAAGTTGCCGGCATCTCGGTGAAGAGACACCGGTCAATGTAGCGTGTACGGGATTCGAACCCGTGATCTTCGCCTTGAGAGGGCGATGTCCTGGGCCACTAGACGAACACGCCATAAAATCTTTTCCAAAGTCTGTCAGGTGGTGGGCCCTGTAGGACTTGAACCTACGACCCAGCGATTATGAGTCGCTTGCTCTGACCAACTGAGCTAAGGGCCCTCTTAGCCTTGCTTTAGAGTGGACTAATATAGCGCTTAAAACAAATAATGCAAAAACATTCATCGCATTCTGTCAGGAAAATTCCTGGTACCTGTCTCTCCCGATATCGGCGCCGAGAGAGGTAAGTTTCTTTTCTATTTTCTCATAACCACGATCCAGGTGGTAGACCCTGAGCACTTCAGTCGTCTCTTTGGCGACAAGTCCGGCAAGGACGAGGCATGCAGAAGCCCTCAGGTCGGTTGACATTACCTTGGTGCCGGTCAGTTCCTGTGGGCCGTGTACGAGGGCCTTGTTGTCCCTGATATCGATGTGGGCGCCAAGGCGGTTCAGTTCGGGAATATGGTTGAACCGTTCATGGTAGATCCTGTCGATGATTGTGCTCGTACCGGCGGCCTGGGTCATGAGTGCCATCCACTGCGCCTGCATGTCTGTTGGAAATGCAGGGTAGGGGTTGGCCGTGATATCGGTCGGCAGGAGAGTTTCGGGTGCTGACAGCGATACGGAATCCGGTCCTGTCGTCATTGTGCAGCCTGCACTTCGGAAAGCTTCGATGACAGACGCCAGCTGGATTGGCAGGACTCCGGTGACGGTTATCTCTCCTTTGGTGATCGCAGCCGCGCACAGGAGGGTGCCAGCTTCAATCCTGTCGAATATGTTGTCGAACTCAACAGCCCGTAGTCGCTCTACCCCTTCGATGACCAGGGTCGTCGTTCCGATGCCTTCGATATTGGCTCCCATCTTCTGCAGGAAGTGGCAGAGACATTCGATTTCAGGTTCCAGGGCCGCATTGCCGAGGATTGTGGTACCCGCTGCGGTGACTGCTGCCATCAGGGCGTTGCCGGTTGCTCCGACGGAGGAGATAGGGAAGTCGATGCGGGTGCCGCGTAATCTTGATCCCTTGACCCTGGCATCGATGTACCCTTTTTCGATGATGATTTCAGCTCCAAGCTTTTCCATGGCCATGATGTGAAGGTCCACAGGTCGCGGGCCGAATGCACAACCGCCGGGAAGCGAAACCCTGGTGTGGCCAAACCTGGAAAGCAGTGGGCCGAGGACGTAGATCGACGCCCTCATTTTCTTGACCAGTTCGTACGGAGCCTCGATGCTTTTCAATTGATCGGAGGACACTCGCAGCACATTGTTTTCAAAGGAGACCGTCGCTCCGAGATATTCGAGTAACGTACTGAAAGTCCTGACGTCCTGGAGGTCGGGTATGCGGTTGATCGTAAATGTTCCTTCCGGGGCCAGCAGCGTTGCTGCGATAACGGGCAGCGCGGAGTTTTTGGAGCCGGAAGCTGCGATGGTACCGGAAATCCGGTTTCCCCCGCGGATGATGAGCTTATCCATTCAATTCCTGTACATGGTTACATCTTATAAAAGCCTTATTTAATTATTTCAGGCTCAGAAATACAAATTAATTATTTTAAAGCCATTTTAGTCCCGGCCTGTGTAGATGACGGCAGCATCGGCAGGTTTGTGGCTTGTAACTTTCTGTGCCAACAATATCGATATCATGCGATTTTTTTCCGGAAGCCGTTTCATACCGGTATACATTCTGAGGCTTTTCTGCTCATTTCTCCTGGTTGCCGGATCCATCTCCACTCATCCAGCTGAAGGCAGGGCAGCAGGTAGTGAGATGACCAGGATCGTCCAGGAACGGAACCGCGTCGAAAGCAACCTCAAAGAGCTGAAAAAGCAGCTCGAAGAGTACCAGCTGAAGCTCAGGAAGAACAAGAAGGACGAGGTGCTTTCGATGGACGCTCTCAAGAACATCAGAAAGCAGATCCTGGTTTATGAGAGACTCATCAATGAAAACCAGACCTACCTGAACAGCCTGGATCGGGAGATCGACTATCTGCAGAATCAGCTTGAAGACAACAGAAAGAACTACCATCGTGTTTCATCCGATTTCCAGCGAGTTGCCGTTGCTGCCTACAAGCACGGGGGAAACCGGGATGCTGAAACGGTGTTCTCTTCCGGATCGGTCAACGACGCGATAGTCCGGACGAGGTACATGGGATTTTTGTCGGGGTCGGTCCACTCGAAAGTGACCGATCTGCAGACAAGTGCACAGCAGATGGAGTCCGCCAGGGCTCAGCTCCAGCAGACCTACAAACAGAAACAGGAGGCCATGAAGGCTCAGCAGGAGCAGCTTCAGACCTATTCATCGAAACAGAAGGAAAAAGAGGCTGTACTCACCAGCATCAAGAAGGACCGGAGTGATTATGTCTCAAGGATAACCGAGGTCCGGAAGAAACAAAAGGAGATGCAGTCGAAGATTGAATCCCTGATCATGGCCCAGCAGGATCTGATCCAGAAGGAGCAGGAACGGGCGAGGCAGGCGGAGCTCAAACGTCAGAGGGAGCGTCAGGCTCGTATTGCAGAAGCGAAACGTCTTGCCGCCGAACGGCGCCGTAAGGCCACTGTTGCAGCAAGGTTTCAGCAACAGAAGCAGCTCCAACAGAAGCAGCTTGAACAACAGCAACTTCAACAGCGCCAGCAACAGGAACAGCAAAATCAACAGGAGCAACTGCAGCAGCAACTGCAACAGCTGAAACAAAAAGTGCAGTCCCAGCCGCAGCCCCCGGAGCAGCAAAAGCAACATCAGCAACTACAGCAGCAACTGCAACAGCTGAAACAAAAAGTACAGTCCCAGCCGCAGCCCCAACCCCCGGCACAGGTTCAGCAACCGTCTAAACCTCAGCCAAAGGCAAGGGTCAAGGAGCAACCGGTTGTCAGTCCGAAGCTGGCACCAGCCGCACCGCCCCAGCCTGAGGTCGCTGTGGAACCGCCCAAGCCCATTACCGAACCTGAAGCCCAGCCGGAGCCGCAGCCGGTTCGCGATCCTGTCGAATCGGAAATCGATAAGGTGTCGGTCGATTTCGATGCGGTCGGTTCTTCGCTTCCGTGGCCGGTCAGGAACGGCGTGATCGTCCGAAAGTTCGGATCGACCCACGACAAGGAGCTGAACATCGTGACCACCAGCAACGGCATCGATATCTCCGTGCCGGTCAATACGCCGGTCAAGGCTGTCTCAGGCGGCAAGGTAGCCCAGATCGCCTATCTTCCGACGTTCGGCAACGTCGTGATCATACGCCATCCGAAATCGTATCTTACAGTTTACGCGAACCTTGCACGTGTTTCGGTGGCTAAAGGCGAAGTGATCCGTTCCCAGCATCTGCTCGGAACCTCCGGGCCAATGCCTGAAGGCGGCTCGATAGTGCATTTCGAAGTCTGGAAAGGCAAGGTCAAGCAGAACCCCCAGAAATGGCTAAGGTAAAAGGAATAGGATCATGGGTCTGAAAAAGCTTTTTATGACGATGTTCTCGGTGCTGTTCCATCCGGAAACATTCTGGAAAGAGATCGCTGAAAATCGACGTGAGGTCAATGCGATGAAGGATTATGCGGCGCCTGTCATCGCAATGGTCCAGTTATGCAAGATTCCGCTGATCGGCGTACCAAGGATGGCCATGTTCCTTGCCATCATCAGTTTCATTGTCGATGTCGCGGTGCTGTACCTTCTTTCCGGGGCAATCGTCACCCTTGTCGGACGTGACCAGCCCGAATCGGTCCAGCATGACGTCCTGACCATGCTCTCCTATTCGTTGACCCCCATCTGGCTGGCTGAACCGTTCTACTTTATGGGGACGTGGCGCTGGATTTTTCTGGCGGCAGCTCTTCTCCATGCCATGCTGATTTCGAGGTTCGGCCTTCAGGCGATGCTCGACAAGGAGGTCCCCCAGGTCGACGCACTTTCCGGAAAGTCCACACTGCTTGTGGCCATGGCAACGATGACTTCGTTCATGCTCATGAACGGGCTTATCCGTTTTTTCACCTCTTTCTGACTTTCAAGCTATGAAACCTCATGACCTCCATCTGGATTACGGGCTTGTCGAATCGATCCTGATTTCGTTCATTCGCAATGAAATCAGGAAATTCGGGTTCGGATCGGTGGTGCTTGGCCTTTCGGGAGGCATCGATTCAGCGGTTGTGTGCGAACTCGCCGTCCGGGCACTTGGCGCGGACAACGTCCTTTCACTCATGATGCCATACAGGACAAGCAGCCAGGGGAGCCTCGACGATGCCCGGCTCATGGTGGACCGGCTTGGTATCAGGTCGGAGACAATGCCAGTAACGGATGTCGTTGATGCCTTTTTTGCCAGCCGTCAGGACGCCGGGCGACTCAGGAGGGGAAACGTCATGGCGCGGGCCAGGATGCTTTGCCTTTATGATGTATCGGCAAGGGATGGCTGCCTGGTGCTGGGCACCAGCAACAAGACCGAACTGATGCTTGGCTACGGGACCATGTTTGGAGATATGGCTTCAGCTGTCAATCCGATAGGCGACCTTTACAAGACGCAGCTCAGTGGGCTGGCAAGGCACCTTGGTATTCCGGCACCGCTCATTGACAAACAACCCTCTGCCGATCTCTGGGAAGGGCAGAGCGACGAAGAGGACCTCGGATTCAGTTACGAATCTGTCGATATGCTCCTTTACATGATGCTCGAAGAGCGGATGGACCGTGAAGCGATCCTTGCCGAAGGCATCGAGACGGCTTTTTATGACAGGGTAAGGAAAATGGTTGTCAGAAACCAGTACAAGCGCATGATGCCCGTCATCGCAAAACTCTCAAGCCGCACCCCCGGCATCGATTTCCGCTACGCGAGGGACTGGCAGGAGGTGAGGTAGGAAGCCGTGACACTTGACGGTCGTGACACGTTACGCGTGACGGTCGTAACTCGTTACACGTTATGGGTGTTATATCCTCTGTCCATGACGTCTGTTCCGTCCACAATTTCAGTGACGCGTGACGGTCGTGACGGTCGTAACGCGTTACGGGTGTTATATCCTCTGTCCATCCTGTCCATACTGTCCACCATTCGGTGTCGCGTCACGCGTAACGTGTCACGACCGTCACGATCGTCACGATCGTCATGTTTTAAAACGATCTCAGCACCGTATCGCGCAGATAATACTTGTCGTCCTTGTTGGGGAAATCGGTCGTATAGTGCAGGCCGCGCGACTCCCTGCGCTTGATGGCGCTCTGGATGATCAGGCTCGCTACTTTGATGATGTTACGCAGCTCGATGATCTGAGGTGTGATCTTCGTTTTCTTGTAGTAGGCTTCAGTCTCCTCCTTCAGGAACTCAATGCGACGCCATGCACGGTCAAGGCGCAGGTCGCTCCTGACGATGCCCACGTAATCGTTCATGATCTCCTGGGTTTCGCGCTTGTTGTGAGCTACCAGGATCCACTCTTCAAGGCTTGAAGTCCCTGAGTCGTCCCAGTCTGGGAACTCGAACTCGTGATGGATGGAGTGCAGCCTTTCTTTGATATCGAGGCTTGCTCGCCACGCGAAGACAAGCGCTTCGAGAAGGGAGTTGCTTGCCAGACGGTTGGCGCCATGAACACCCGTGCAGCTTGTTTCACCGCAGGCATAGAGACGGTTGATGGTGCTCCGGCCCCGGCTGTCGGTCATGATGCCTCCGCATGAGTAATGGGCGGCGGGCACGACAGGGATCATTTCCCTCGTCATATCGATACCGTAGCTCAGGCAGGTCTCGTGGATATGGGGGAAATGCTCCTTCACCTTGTCGGGATCGATGTGTGTGACATCCAGAAAAACGCACTCTTCACCCGTTTTTTTCATCTCTGAATCGATAGCCCTGGCAACGATATCTCTCGGAGCGAGATTTTCCCGCTTGTCGTACTTGTGCATGAACGCTTCACCGTCCTTCAGCCTCAGTATACCGCCAAATCCACGCACAGCTTCGGAAATCAGAAACGATTTTGCCTTCGGGTGGTAAAGCGATGTCGGATGGAACTGGATAAACTCCATGTCGGCGATCATCGCGCCGGCCCGGTAAGCCATTGCAACACCGTCCCCCGTGGCGATGTCGGGATTGGTCGTGTGCAGGTATACGTGGCCCAGGCCGCCCGAAGCGACCATGGTGACCTTCGCCAGGATCTTCTTCGGCTTGTGGTTCAGAGTGTCGAGCACGTATGCGCCGTAACAGGTGATATCGTTAGTCTTGATATCGAGGTGATGCTCGGTGATGAGCTCGAGGGCGTAGTGGTGTTCGAGCAGGGTGATGTTCGGATGGGCATCGATCCTGGCCAGCAATGCCGTTTCCACTTCGCGTCCCGTCAGATCTTTTGCGTGGACGATCCTGCTGCGGGAATGGCCCCCTTCCTTGCCCAGATCGAGGGAATGGTCGGGATTTGTTGTGAACTCGACGCCGAGTTCCATGAGGCGCCTGATATGCGTCGGCCCTTCATTGACCAGGATGCTGACCATTTCCTTGTTGCAGAGACCAGCACCGGCGTCCAGCGTATCGCTGATATGAAATTCAGGACTGTCGTTCTTGTCGATCGTCGCTGCGATCCCACCCTGGGCCCAGTTGGTATTGGAGGTCGAACTCTCTTTTTTCGTGATGATCGTGACCTTCGCGTGATCGGCCATGTGAATGGCGAAATAAAGGCCTCCGATGCCGCTGCCTATAACCAGCACATCGGTTTTTACTTCCTGTGTCATGTGGAGCGATTGAAGCTTTGCAGATAGAGGCACTCCTGAATCGATCTCGTTCAGGGGCGCCGGAACGACAAGGGGTAATATACGTACCTTGAGACCAACTTGCCTTAAACGAAGCAGGGAATCCGCCATTCAGCAGATTCCCTGTCTTTACATTCGGTCATCCGGTTTCGCGGAAGACTGTTTGGCGTACGTTTCGAGCGAAGGGCTCAGGGCAGCAGGACCGCGCAGGAGATGACCGTAGTCCACAGGCCGGTTTCGCCTTCTGCCGACTGGGTGATATTGTAAGAGTTGATGATTTTGCCGCTCATCTTGTAAATGCCTTCACGCTCATCCCAATCCTTGTTGGGGTCGAACTCGATGCCAAGGGTCGTCGCCAGCATCGTGGCGGCCAGATCCTCTGCATACTCACCTGACTGCTCGGTTGTTTCGCCGTAAGGGTGGTGCTCGGAGAGGTAGCCGTACTGGGTGTCGTCAGCCGGGATGGCTACGCCGACGGAGGACGAGATAAGGCGGTTGTTCTCGTTGGTCGAGTTGCGAGCCAGAACTGCAAAGGTGATCTGTCCCGGACTCAGGTGTTTTATTCCCTCTTCAACAGTGATGCGTTCACATTTCGGGGGAAAAATACTGGACACCGTGACCAGATTGCATTTTTCGATTTTGGCGTCTCTCAGGGCAAGCTCGAAAGAGGAGAGATACTCTTTGTGCCTTCCAACACCTTTGGTGAAGAATACTTTTGTCGGGACAAATGACAATGCGGTTTCTCCTGATAATGGTTAGAAAAAATGTCACCAGTTTGTGCAATTATAGGAAAAAGCGAACTCATTCAAAATGTTTTTTTACACCTGCCACTTTAAAAAACTTTCGCTTGCCAGCTTTGATGACTACAGGTGTTTCGTTGAACTCGAATATCGTGTTGATATCGGTGATTTTCATTTCGCCGGCCTGGACCGCGCCCTGCTGGATCATCCGTCTGGCCTCTGTTTTGGACGGCGCCGCTCCGAGTTCCAATAGAAGGTCGACTAACGGCATGCCGGGAACTTCGAATTCAATGGTTGGAATATCTTCAGGGGCCTGTTTCTGAACGATTACCCTGTCGAAATGCTCCTGCGCCCTGACGGCCTCTTCGGGGGTATAGTACTGGGCGACCACCTCACGGGCAAGCGCGCGCTTGGCATCCCTCGGATCAGCTGCGACCCTTTCGGCGATAGAACCGGCCGCGTCAGTATTTTGCGGCACGAGCAGGTTCCAGTAGGTTTCGATGAGGGTGTCGGGGATCGAGAGCGTCCTTCCGTACATATCTTCAGGAGGATCGTTGAAGCAGATGGCGTTGCCGAGCGACTTGGACATCTTGTCGCCTCCGGTGGTGCCGACAAGGAGCGGCATGGTGATGCATACCTGGGGCTCGATGCCGTGTTCGCGCTGTAGGTCACGCCCGACCAGCAGGTTGAATTTCTGGTCGGTTCCTCCGAGCTCGACGTCATTTTTCAGGTGAACCGAATCCATGCCTTGGGCGAGGGGATAGAGGAACTCGTGGATCGAGATCGGTTCGCCGGAGCGGTAGCGCTTCTCGAAATCGTCGCGTTCGAGCATTCGGGCGACAGTGTAGTGGCTGGCAAGCCTGATGACGTCTGCGAAATGCATCGCACCAAGCCAGTCGGCGTTGTAACAGATGGTGGTTTTTTCAGGATCGAGGATTTTCGATGCCTGTTCAAAATAGCTTTTGCCGTTTTCCCTTGCCTCTTCTGCTGTAAGCTGGGGCCTGGTCTTGCTTTTGCCTGAAGGGTCGCCGATCATGGCCGTGAAATCGCCGATGATGAGGATGGCCTCATGGCCGAGATCCTGGAACTCGCGCAGCTTCCTGAGCACCACGGAGTGGCCGAGGTGCAGATCGGGCCTCGACGGGTCCGCACCGAGCTTGATCCTCATGGGCTTGCGGGTCTTGAGGCTTTTCAGGATCTTTTTTTCGAGCTCGTCCACGCTGAGCACCTCAACCGTATTGTTGACGATGACATCTAGCTGTTCCTGAAGAGTAGGGAAATGCATAGGGGTTAGGCTAATTTGTGGCATATAAATCTGTTGCGCGATTCGATTGCTTTTTCACTCTCGATTTTTCGGGATTGAAATCTCTAAGAGGGAGGACCCTGCGGTCGGTCTTGCCTTTGAACCGCTCACGACGATTTGTGGTTGCGCCATTTAAGTGTTTTAATATTGCTTTTTGATCTGCTGCAGCTGGCGTTCGGCGTCGCGATTTTTGAGAGTTTCCCGTTTGTCGTGGAGCTTCTTGCCTTTGGCGATACCTAGTTCCACCTTGAGCACTCCGTGGGAGTTGAAAAAGGCCTTCAACGGGATAAGGGTCAATCCCTTCTCGTTGATTTTCGACTGCAGGCGCCGGATCTCTTCCTTGTGCAGGAGCAGTTTGCGGCTGCGCTTCGGCTCGAGCTTGTCGAGCGTGTTGAGTTCGTACGGGGTGATCTGCATGTTTTCGAGCCAGACCTCGCCCTTGTTGATCATGGCATAGCTTTCGTTCAAGCTCGCCTTGCCCAGACGAACAGACTTGACTTCGCTGCCGAGCAGTTCAATGCCCGCCACAATCGTATCGAATATTTCGAATTCGAAACGAGCCTTCCGGTTTTGGATAACCGTGACATAGGTTGGCTTGCCTTGCTGTTTGGACACCGGGCTTTTCAGGTTTCGGATTCGTAGAAGCTTTCCGGGATCAGGTTCCCGATATTCAGCACAAGATAAGGGTCAAACGCTTTTTTTACGCGCACCATTTCAAGAATACCTTTGCGGCCATACATCTGCACGAGATATTCAGACTTCAGCTTGCCGATGCCGTGCTCCGCAGACAGGGTTCCACCCATCGACAGTACTTCGGTTACAAGCTGGCGGTACAGGGCTTTGGCCCGGTCGAACTCCATCCGGTCGCGTGGGAGGATATTCAGGTGCAGGTGGGCGTTGCCGATATGACCGAAAATAATATACGTAAATCCCTCGCGATCGCAGGATTCCCGATAGAGTTCGAACAACTGCCTGAACTGTGCGTCGGGCAGGGCCATGTCGGTGCTGACCTTGCTTTCAGCCTGGCGGCTCAGCCACTCGTTTACCAGCACCGGCAGACGGTGTCGGAACTCCCGGAGCCTTGACAGGCCTTCGTTGTCAAGGGCGGCCCAGGTTTGGTCGGCTGGAGCTCCGCATGCCTCCATGAGATCGATCCATGCCTGGAGGCAGCGTTCTTCATCGGTTTCTGTCGTCTCCTCTTCGAAATAGATCGCTCCGGCCGTTCCTGGAGGAATCTGGCCGAAGCTCTGCCGTAGGAAATCCAGTGAACGGCAGTCGAACAGCTCGATAGCTCTCGGAGTGACGCCTCCGCTGCCCTTGCGGGCCTCTTCAACGAACGTGAGGAGCTCTTCTTCGTTCCTGAAAAAGGCAAGGCAGGCGATCACCTTTTCTGGCGCTGCACGAAGCAGAAGCTCAGCCTCGAGGATGATGCCGAGCGTGCCCTCGGACCCGATGAACAGGTCTATGAGGTCCATGCCGGGAGCTGACCAGTAACCGGCATTGTGTTTAGACGTCGTCGGCATGCCATAGTCCGGCTTCCGGAACGAAAGCATTCCGGCAATCGGAAGGTCGAGGGTGAAGCGTCCCTCTGCGTCGGCCATGTAACGCCCCCTCGGAATATCGAGAATGTCTCCCTGCGGAAGGGCAACCAGGATTGAGCGCACATGGGCTCTTGTCGCTCCATATCTGAACGAGCGCGACCCTGACGAGTTGTTGGACACGGTGCTGCCGATGAAGCAGGTTTTTTCGGTAGGGTCGGGCGGGTAGAACCAGCCGGAGGAAGCCGCTTTTGCCTGCAATTCCTGCAGTAGGGCTCCGGCCTGTACCCGAATGACCGCCAGGCGATCTTCCAGGGGTTCTATGTCGCCAATCCGGTCGAGTTTCTGCATCGAGATGACATAATCCCCCAGGGGAATCCGTCCCCCGGTGGTACCGGTTCCATTACCGGCCACAGTATAGCGGCGGCCGTCGGCAACTGCATTTCTGAGCAGTCCGGCGACCTCCTCGCAGTTTTCAGGAAAAAAGACCCCAGGCGTCCGACCGGATTTCAGGTTGCTCGTATCCTCGAGAAACCCCGCGATGGCAAACTGATCATCCTTATAAATCATCCTTGTCCTCGTCGATCTTTCGGGCTGCGCCTGTACTGTCTTTCGTAAGCCCTTTGCTGGCTGGCCGTCCCGATTTCAAAGAATCGTTGATCGCTTTGACTGACGAGATGGCTTTGGTTTCTGAAAAACCCTCTTGCGGGTTCTTCTTGCCATTTACGTAGTAATTGATCAGTTCCCGGGCGATAGGAGCCGAGATGCTTCCTCCGAAACCGGCATTCTCCACGAGCACCGCAATGGCGATTTTCGGGTTTTCGACAGGGGCAAAGCAGATGAACCATGCATGGTCCTGCCCGTGCGGGTTCTGCGCGGTGCCGGTTTTTCCGGCGACCGTGACGCCTGGCACCTGGGCCAGGGTTCCTGTCCCCTGCAGCACGACGCCCCGCATTCCTTCCTTGATGACCCTGAATGTCTCTTTTGCAACCGGAAGCCTGTGCTCCTCATGGCTGATCGGTACATAGGCGCCCGAACGACCGTCACGGTAACCCTTGACCAGATGCGGCTCATGCAGCGTGCCGTCGTTGGCGATGGTGGCGGCGAAATTGGCAAGCTGAAGGGGAGTTGCGTTCATCTCTCCCTGGCCGATGGCAAGGCTGATGATGTATCCTTTCGTCCAGCGTCCGGCTCCGTAGCGCTTGTCGTAATATTCGGTCGAAGGAAGCGTGCCTCGCCTTTCGCCGGGCAGGTCGATTCCCTCCTGATCGCCGAATCCGAACATATCGCCGTATTCGGTCCATTTTTCGAAGCCCAGATCGAGCATGAGCTTGTAGAAATAGATATTGCAGGACTCGGTAATGGCTTTCTGCATGTTGACGAGACCGTGCGCATGGCCTCCATGGCAGTGGAACACCCTGCCGCCATAAGTGAACGATCCGGTACAGACGATGGTCCTTTCCGGAGTGATGGCATGCTCTTCGAGCGCAGCGATCGATAACAGCAGCTTGTAGGTCGATCCGGGAGGATAGGCTGCCTGGATGGCACGGTTGTACAGCGGTTTCTGTGGCGAGAGCGCGATGTCAGCCCACTCTTTTTTGTGGGTTGTGCCGTTGAGGACGTCGAGGTCGAAATCAGGTTCGCTGCATATGGCGAGGACTCCGCCATCCGAAGGATCGATGGCTACGACAGCCCCGGATTTGCCGGTTGCGCGAAGGAGCTTTTCGGCCAGCTGTTGAAGCCCGGCATCGATCGTCAGGTAGAGATCGTCGCCTTTTATGGATGCTATGTCGTTGTGCCCTTCGTTGTACTTGCCGACCAGCATGCCGAGAGGATTGACCAGCTCGTAGCGTGCCCCTTTTTCACCTCTGAGAAAATCCTCATAAAAATTTTCGATGCCGGTGAATCCGATCTTGTCATCCGGAGTATATCCTTTTTCAGCCAGTGTGTCGAGCTGCTTCTTGTTGATGCCGTGCAGGTACCCGAAGAGGTGGGTTCCCCGGAACAGGTCGCTGTACTTCCTTTTGTTCTCGACTTCGATGATCACTCCCGGCAGCTGCCAGAGGTTTTCGCTGATCCGTGCGATCGAAATTTCGTTCAGGTCGCGATAGACGGTAGTGGCGGCAAACGGGCTGAAGTCTTTCGCTTCATCGATCTTGGATTTCAGATCCTCTTCAGGCATCTCAAGAAGGTAGGCCAGGTAGCCGACGCTCGACTCCCGAAGTTCGGAAGGGATGACCTTGAGGGTATAAAGCGCCCTGTTTTCAAGTATTGTCGCACCGTTCCGGTCGATGAAGTGACCTCTTGGCGCCTGTACCCAGATCCGCCGGACGCTTCCCGATTTCGAACCAAGGGATTCCTGTTCGAAGAGCTGAAGCCAGGCAAGGCGGAAAATGAGAAACAGGAATACGGCCGCGACGATGAAGGTAACCGACTTGACACCACGCTGAAGCTTGTCCATGAGATCAGTCCTTCAGCAGTTTTTTCAGCACGAGTTTATACATCAGGGTCCCCAGCATCATGCTCATGAGGGTTCCAAGAATCACCATCTCCGGCAGTCTGATATACAGAGGGAGCGAGAGTGGATCGCTCAACAGCGCCTGCAGAAGATTGCCCGACAACAGGGCTGTCGTTGCAGCGATATAGTACATCCGCCTTTTCTTTACTGAAGTTGCATGACTCTCTTCAGGCACATGGAAGTATCCTGCCGTAAACCCTTCGACAGTTCCGGCAAGGGCAGACAGTCCGATGTTTCCTGTAAAGAAACCGCTGAGGAGCCCCGCAGCGAAACCATAGGTTGTGCCGGTCCTCTGGCCGATTGACATGGATACGAATGCGATGAATACCGTCAGAATGTCAGGGGATGCATGCAGGATTACCAGCCTGGATACGATGAAATGCTGCACGAGGACCAGCATGACCAGGGTAATCGTATAAATGAGATATTTTTTCAATACTTAGCCTTGTTGTCGTTTGATGCTTGTGACTGGGTTTCCGGAGCTCCGGTTATTGTCCTTTTCGCCCGGTATCTCCACCCATGATCTCGATTTTTTCCCTGGACGGTTTTGCCGGGGAAATGAGCACATAGGACAATGACGAGAAATCGACGGCCAGTCTTATGTCGATGTTACAGAAAAGCTTGTCTTTCGAGATGCGGACCACGCGGCCGACCGGGATGCCCCGGATAGCGAAGGTGCTGTAATCGGAGGTCGTGACCTGCTCACCCACTTTCAGGTTGCTGCTGACAGGGACATGCTCCATATGGGCGATCCGTTCGTCTCCGTTCTGCCAGGAAAGCAGGCCGAGGGTTCTGGTGCTGTCGGAAACGACGCTGACCATGAAATCCTTGTTGATCACGGGAAGGATCTTCGAATAGTTCTGGGACACATCAGTAATCCTGCCGACGAGTCCGTCGGGTGTGAGCACCGTCATGTCCCTGGTGATGCCCTGATGCGCGCCGGCATCGATGACCAGCATATTGTCAGTTGCGCTGAATCTGCGGTCGACGATGCGTGCGAGCCTGAACTGCCGTGCCCATGCCGGGGCTTCAGCAGAGGCTGCCTGCATCGCTTTTGAATCGCGTAGTTCCTGCTGCTGGTGCATGACCTGTGAAAAAAGGCGCGCATTCTGCAGGAGCAGCTGTTCGTTGTCCTGCCGCAGGGTGAAGATGCTGGTGAAATTGGAGAGTTGTTCCGCGACGGATGCGTTCATCGCCAGGCCGCGTTCCCTGATAGCGTCGAGCGTCTCCTTTCGCTGGAGCTGCATGAGCAAGATGGAGATGCCGCAATACAGCAGGAAATACAGATAAGCGGTATGCTTTGCGATAAAACGAAATAAACTGAGCACGTCCGATCTCTTCTTGTTAACACATTGAGCACATCTCAGGCTTACGGCGTCGATCCCGTTCGGAAACTGCCGGATTTGCCTGAAGCGTTATTTTTGTTTACTATTTCACCTCAGGACAAGGCACGGCAAATACCGCAAGCTGAAGATACATGACACGAACCGTAAATATAACAGATAAATTTATTGTTGTAGGTGATAGAGTGCTCATCAAGCCGAAATCACTCGACGAAAGGACCAAGTCCGGAATTTATCTGCCACCAGGCTTGCAGGAAAAAGCCAAAATTCAGAGTGGCTACGTCATCAAGACGGGTCCCGGCTACCCGGTCGGGCCGCCATCGGAATCCGATGAACCCTGGAAAGAGGGGAGTGCCGCACCGCAGTACATCCCCTTGCAGGCCAGGATAGGCGACCTTGCCATTTTCGTCCAGAACAGTGCCTACGAAATCGAGTACGAGGAGGAACGCTACCTTATCGTGCCCAACTCGGCCATCCTGCTCCTGATCAGGGAAGATGATGATCTTGCAGACTATCTCCGGTGAAGTGCACCCCTGTCTGTTCCGCTATCTGATCTACAGTGTCAGTCCCGGACAAGTCGGGATCGATATTTGTGAAAGGGCGGGCACCCAGGTCCGTTCCTGCAGATTCTTCGCTCAGCTTGTTCCCCATCCAGATAAATCGGGACATGCGACGATATAAATAGCGGCGCACTCAAAAGCCGGGAAGTCGGGTTTCAGATTCTCCTCTGTCTAAAGGTGAGGATTTTTTTGCCCATTACTTATTACCTATTCGAATCAATATGATGACTCCATCCGATATCCAGAACGAGGTTTCCAACCTTTCGACCCAGGAGCTGCTCACCAGGGTCCAGGTCCTGAAAAAAGAGCTCAACGCGATTATCCTTGCCCATTATTACACGCTGCCCGAAATCCAGCAGGCAGCCGATATCGTCGGTGACAGCCTCGCCCTGGCCAGGGCGGCCGAGAAGAATGACGCTGATGTGATTGTGTTCGCGGGCGTCTATTTCATGGCCGAGACTGCCAAGATCCTCAATCCGGGAAAGCTGGTGCTCATGCCTGATCCCGGCGCAGGATGCCCGCTTGCTGACAGCTGCCCGGAAGATGAGTTCAGGGCGTTCAGGGCGGCGCACCCCGATGCAATCGCCATTACCTACATCAATTCGACGGCGGCCATCAAGGCGCTTTCCGACATTACATGCACCTCGTCGAACGCCGAACATATTATCCGTCAGATTCCGCCGGACCAGAAGATCATCTTCGGGCCTGATCGCAACCTCGGTGCCTACCTGATGAAAAAGCTCAACAGGGAGATGATCCTGTGGCAGGGATTCTGTTACGTTCACGACGCATTTTCCGAAGCTTACATGATTCAGGCATGTGCGATGCATCCGGGTGCGGAGCTGATCGCCCATCCTGAGTGCCGTGAAGAGGTGCTTCGCCACGCATCGTTTGTCGGCTCGACCGCGGCCCTGCTCGACTACACCGTCAACAGCCCTTCAAAGAGCTTCATCGTGGCCACAGAACCGGGCATCATCTACGAAATGGAGAGGCGCTCACCCGGCAAGACCTTTATTCCGGCACCCAAAGACCCGATGAACCCGCGTAGCGTATGCAAACAGATGAAGCAGAACACCCTCGACAAGCTCTATCTCTGCATGCTCAACCGGTCACCGGAGATCACCGTCGATGAAACTCTCCGTGAGGATGCGCTGAAGTCGATCAGGAGAATGCTCGAAATGTCAGCTTAGGGAGGCGAGAGCAGGATCTGAATGTCCATCTCCCGACCTGTCGGGACGACTGGATGTAAAAGGCTGAAACCCGGGAATTATCCCACTGTCTTCATGTAGGGGCATCTAGGGCTGTTTAGGGGCGGTTCGCGAACCGCCCCTATTTCCTTCTTCTTATCTTTCAATAGCCCCGGACTTCAGTCCAATATCATCGATAAAAAGATCAGGGTCTGTTGTCATGCGGGAAAAGGGATGTCCGACTCGCACTGGAAACGCTTTTTTACTCTTATCCGGATTGTGTGTACCTTTAGGGCAGGTTTCATAACCCCAAAGGGAGACGTATGCATCCACGGATTTTCAAGCTTGCCACCATAGCTTCGGCACTGGCCTTCCAGTCATTCATGCCGGATGCTTTCGCATGGCACGACAAAACCCATCTTACGATCGCCGAAGCGGCCGGTTTCGATCTGTGGTACAGCGCTGCGGCTCCAGACGTAGCCAAGTCGAAGAGTGCGTTTGGTCCGATTGAGAGTCCCAACCATTATTTCAATAACATCGCCAACCGCGAGGTCGATGCAGCAATGGTCCTGGGGCAGGTTGCACGCTATGACACTCCGGGGGATATGGAGGGCCATCTTTTCGGCGCAATCATCGGTGCAGTGAGGGATTATCGCACCATGAAAGCTACGGGGAAATATGCCCGCTATCCTTTGGTCTTCTGCGCCCATTACATCGGTGACCTCTCAATGCCGCTGCACAATACGCCCTACGACGATTTCAACAAGACGCGTCACAGCATCAACGATGGAGTGATCGATAGCGGCATCAGGGACAATATCGGACGCATCCAGGGGAACATGACAGAGATAATTATAGAAAACGAATCCGATTTTGCCAGGGAGATTGCGGTCGTGGCCGAATCTGCCCGCAAGCTCGGACTGAAAATGAGAAAAGAAAACCGGGACATGACGGCCGATGAGGCATGGCAGCAGGTGACCCGAAGCGCGTCGCTGCTCAAGGCCACGCTGGCCTATGCAGAGCGGGAGCCTTCAGGGAACTGACTGAGCCCGGATTAATTCGAGTACAATATTATGGCGAATAGCGAACAACTTGAGCGAATAAAACAAGGCATAGAAGCCTGGAACCTCTGGCGAAAAGCCAATGCCGGGCTGCGGCCTGATCTTCGGAATGCAGCCCTGACCAATGCAGACCTTCAGGGCGCAGACCTTTCTGACGCCAACCTCAACGGTGCGACTCTGGTCAGGGCAAATCTCACTGGAGCTGATTTGAGCGGTGCCGACCTTCGTGGTGCCAACCTCACTGGTGCCCGTCTCGACGGCGTGGACCTGAGCCGGAGCACGATTGACATCGGGACCCGTTATGAAGGTGTTGTGGGGTGCGATATCGGCGTCAACGGCTTTTACTCCACCGTGACCGATTCGGCGGCCCTCATGAGGCTCGATCCACCGGGTAACTCCATGCAGGGATCAAGCGCTGAAGCCGTCATCGAAAGCTTGCGGCATGCCCGCAAGCTGCATACCTTCTCGGTCATGCTCGGAGGCATTGCCCTGCTGTTCATCGTCATCAAACCGAAAACCATTTCACTGCCTTACCTTTCCGGTTCGTTCAAGTTCGACGACCTCAGCTATGCCTTTCTGGCCACGATTCTTTCTACGGCGTTGCTCAGCCAGGTCGCTTCGTTCATCGATTCAGCCATAGAGGGGGCGCACTACCTGAACGACCGCCGTTCAGCCATGCTGGTCGGCCATTTTCCCTGGGTTCTCTCAAAGTACGAAAGCGAGCCGACGAACCGTCGCCGGTCCAGGATCATGCGCATGTTCCTTGTGTACCATCCTGTGGTCTACCTCTATTTCTTCGTCAAGTGGGATGCTTTTTTTACAGGAGACTGGGAAGGAGTCGTCGCCCACTATCGTGAGCTGCCGATTGTTCTCGGAGAGTACCTTCTGCCGGTCTTTTATGTTATCCTGATCATGCTCTGCCGGCACATCTTCAAAGAGTCGGAAGGGTTCCAGAAGCCTATTCTTTTCGACTCCGAGACGGAACGGCTTCGTCGCAGCGATATGGAGCGCCTTGCTGAGGCTGTCGAAAAACAGTCCGCCAGGATTGGTGAGCTCATCACACTCACCAGGGCGCCCAAACCGCAGGAGTAGCCTTAGTGATGAGCGGAGTGGGTCGGCAATCGACCCGCGGAATATATAATGCAAGGAGCCTATGGCTGATGTCGTACTTATTACCGGAGCCTCAGGCTTCATCGGATCACATCTGGTGGCGCGCTGCCTTCGGGATGGATATCGTGTAAAAGCGCTGGTGAGGAAGGGCAATGCGTGCATTGATGCTTTGAGGAAGTCGGGCGTCGAAGTCGTCGAGGGCGATGTGCGCGAAGCGGCTTCCGTCGGAGAAGCCGTGAAAGGCTGCAGCATCGTGCTTCACGCCGCAGCGCTGACCTCCGACTGGGGGCTGATGCAGGATTTCCTGGATATCAATGTCGGCGGTACACAAAAGGTCTGCGACTCGGCGCGCCGGCATGGCGTCAGGCGGCTGGTCCATGTGAGTTCGTTCGAATGTTTCGCCCACTACCAGTTCGACAGGGTTGATGAGAGTTCGCCCTACGCGCCTCGCAACGCATCTTATGCCGATACTAAGATCGCAAGCACGAAAGAGGCGTGGGAGGCCAAACGCCGCGGGCTTTCCGTAAGCGTTGTCTATCCTGTCTGGGTATACGGACCGAATGACAGGACCCTTTTTCCGCTGCTGGCCGACGGCATCCGCAGGAAGCAGATGTTCTACTGGTCCCGCAATGCCCGCATGAGCCTTGTTTACATCGACAATCTCGTCGACCTGATCATGCTTGCCGCCACTGATCCCGCAGCCGACGGAGAAGGGTTCATGGCCTGCGATGAAGTCGATATGACCTTTGAGGAGCTCTGCCGGCGCATCGCTGTCGGGATCGGATCGCCGGTACCTACCCTCTATGTGCCTTACAGGATTGTCCATAAGCTCGCAGGCATCATGGAGAAGGTGTATCGCCGTTTCGAAGGCACCGCACGTCCGTTGATTACGCAGCAGGCTGTCGAGCTGTTGGCCTCCCGTGCGTTAATCGACTGCACAAAGGCCCGCAAGACCCTTGGCTGGCAGAGCCTCGTGGGGCAGGACGAAGGGATTAAACGCACCCTCGAATGGCTGAATACCGTCGATCCTTCGGAGTGGAAAACAAAGTAGGCAACGTAAAAAAAATTTACGGCGGGCGTCTGTTTACGACTCGCCCGAAGAGGCCGATGCTGAAAGCGCCGGCTTCTTTTTTGCCCCTTAACACTCTGGCCAGGACCCATGAAAAATGTCTCCGCAGCATTGCCGCGGGGGAAAAAAATCCTTACACTTCAGGAGTTCTTTCTGCATTCCGGTGCCGGATGTTTGCATCCGGATAATAGGGAAGTACGTGCAAATCGTACACTGTGCCCGCAACTGTTAAACGGTTTGCTGTGCGGCGTTAAGGACAGCTCTGTCCAGATCGCTGACATGGCATGATGTGCATGCACTCTGCCGACCTCATGAATACCACGGGGGACGCGGGGGAAGGATGCCTCACAAGGAAGCGTTGGATGCAACGCAGCCGTCGAAAGTCAGGAAACCTGCCGGAAAAGATAGCGCCATATGGCTTCGGGAAGAGAGCCAGGCGACCTTGTCAACGACCGTTTCCTTATGCCTCATGATCTTTTTTTCTGTGTTTGTTTATCCTGTTTCCTGAGTATACCGAGGTGTTTATATTACGTTATAAATCTCCTCAGTCTCAGGCGTTCTGACATCCCGGATTAATTCCGGCAATGGGTAAGTCATCGAAAATAATAGACTTACCTGACAACAACCATTTATTGATTTCGGAGACCTCCTATGAAAATCGCCCGTTTGTTCACCTCTCCCGGTGAAAATGTCTACGACCGTTTCGAGTATACTCATAGAACTTCGGTTCTTCGTAATCCGGACGGGTCGAAGGTGTTCGAGATGAACGATGTGGAGGTGCCGGTTTCATGGTCGCAGGTCGCTGCAGACATCCTCGCGCAGAAATATTTCCGCAAGACCGGTGTGCCGCAGCGTGACGCGGAAGGCAACGTCATCACCGACAACGAAGGCCGCCCGGTAACAGGCAGCGAAAACTCCATCAAGCAGGTGGTGCATCGCATGGTCGGATGCTGGAAGGAGTGGGGCCAGAACTACAAGTACTTCGATAGCCCTGATGACGCCCAGGCCTTTTATGATGAAGTGGCTTACATGCTGCTCGCGCAGATGGCCGCACCGAACTCTCCCCAGTGGTTCAACACCGGCCTCCAGTACGCCTACGGCATCAACGGCCCGGCACAGGGGCATTTCTATGTCGATCAGGAATCCGGCGAAACCAGGGAGTCCGAAGACGCCTACACCCGCCCGCAGGCCCACGCATGTTTCATCCAGTCTGTCCACGATGACCTGGTCAACGAAGGGGGCATTTTCGACCTTGCCATCCGCGAAGCCAGGGTATTCAAATTCGGCAGCGGATCGGGCACCAACTACTCCAACCTGAGAGGCTCGGGCGAAAAGCTCAGCGGCGGCGGCAGCTCCTCCGGCCTGATGAGCTTCCTGAAGATCTTCGATTCCGCTGCAGGCGCGATCAAGTCAGGCGGCACCACCCGCCGCGCAGCCAAGATGGTGATCATCGACATCGATCACCCCGACGTCGAAAAGTTCATCGAATGGAAGGCGAAGGAGGAGGACAAGGTGGCCGCGATGGTTACCGGCTCGAAAATCTGCTCGCGCTTCCTCAAGGCCATTGTCGAAGAGGCCCTGACAAACGGCGCCGACCGCCAGGAGAACGAAGCCCTGAACAGGCTTATCAGGAACGCCCTGCAACGCGGCGTGCCCATGAACTACATCCTCCGGGTGCTTGCCCTTGTAGAACAGGGCTACACGACGCTCGATTTCGAGGAGTACGACTCCCATTATGAATCCGAAGCCTACGCTACAGTCGGCGGCCAGAACTCGAACAACAGCGTCCGCGTGACCAACGCCTTCATGAAGGCCGTGCAGAACGACGACGTATGGGTGCTTCGCGAACGCACCACCGGCAAGGATGCCAGGGCGGTCCGTGCACGCGACCTCTGGGAAAAGATCGTCATGAGCGCATGGAAGTGTGCCGATCCGGGCCTGCAGTTCGATACGACCATCAACGAATGGCACACCTGCCCGAAGAGCGGCCGCATCAACGCGAGCAATCCGTGCAGCGAATACATGTTCCTCGACGACACTGCCTGCAACCTGGCCAGCGTCAACCTCGCCCACTTCCTCGACGAAGAGAGCGGCAAGATAAAGGTCGCCGAGCTGATCCACGCTTCCGGCCTCTGGACCGTCGTGCTCGAAATCTCGGTGCTGATGGCGCACTTCCCCTCGAAGGAGATCGCCCGCCTCAGCTACGAGTTCCGGACGCTCGGCATCGGATTCGCCAACCTCGGCCGCGTGCTGATGGTGCTCGGCATTCCATATGATTCACCAAGGGGCCTTGCCATTGCCGGCGGTATCGCTGCCGTCATGACCGGTCAGGCATACGTCACCTCTGCCGAAATGGCGCGTGACCTCGGCACCTTCGCCCGCTACCGCGAGAACAGCGAGGACATGCTCCGCGTCATCCGCAACCACAGCAGGGCGGCCCGCAACAGCTCTGAAGAGGATTACGAAGGGTTGGTTGTCAAGCCGCGCGGCATCGATTCCGAATACTGCCCGAAGGAGCTTTTCGAAGCGGCTGGAAAGGTTTGGGATGAAGCGCTGAAGAAGGGCAAGAAGCACGGTTTCCGCAACGCGCAGGTCAGCGTGATCGCTCCGACCGGCACGATCGGGCTCGTCATGGATTGCGACACCACAGGCATCGAGCCTGAGTTCGCCATCGTCAAGTTCAAGAAGCTTGCCGGCGGTGGCTACTTCAAGATTGTCAATCAGTCGGTGCACAAGGCCCTTGGCCGTCTCGGCTACAAGGAAGCGCAGATCGAGGATATCGAAAAGTTCTGCAAAGGGCACGGCACCCTCAGGGGATGCCCGGGCATCAACCAGCAGTGGCTCAAGAGCAGGGGATTCACGGACGACAAGATCGAAGCCGTCGAAAAACAGCTCGAAGGGGTGTTCGACATCCGTTTCGCCTTCAACAAGTGGATCATCGGCGAAGAGTTCTGCCAGTCGCTCGGATTCAGCGAAGCTGAGCTGAACGATCCCGGCTTCGACATGCTCCAGATGCTCGGCGCCACAGATGATGACATCGAGGCAGCCAACGACTACGTCTGCGGCACCATGACCATCGAAGGTGCGCCGCATCTCAGGGAGGAGCACCTGCCGGTATTCGACTGCGCCAGCACCTGCGGACGCAAAGGACGCCGCTACATCAACCACATGGCCCATGTGCACATGATGTCTGCCGTGCAGCCCTTCATCTCCGGCGCTATCTCCAAGACGGTCAACATGCCCGCCACCGCCACGACCGCCGAAATCGGTGACGTCTACCAGGCGGCATGGCAGTCCATGGTCAAGGCTATCACCATCTATCGTGACGGCTCCAAGCTCTCACAGCCGCTCAACATCACCAATGTTTCCGACCTCGACGAAGTCATCATGCTCGGCAACGAGGAGGACCTCGACGAAACCAAAGGCCCGAAAGAGGTTCAGGAAAGGATCATCGAACGCGTCTACCACCGCTCCGAACGTCGCCTGCTGCCGAAACGCCGCAAGGGTTACATCCGCGAAGCCTACGTCGGCGGCCACAAGGTGTTCCTGAGGACCGGCGAATACGAAGACGGATCGCTGGGCGAAATCTTCATCGACATGTACAAGGAGGGCGCCTCGTTCAAAGGCCTGCTCAACTGCTTCGCAGTGCTCGCCTCAAAAGCGCTGCAGTACGGCATGCCGCTCGAAGAGCTGGTCGAGAGCTTCACCTTCACCAGGTTCGAGCCTGCAGGTGCGGTCCAGGGCCACAACGCCATCAAGAACTCCACCTCGATCCTCGACTACGTCTTCCGTTCTATCGGCTACGACTACCTCGGCCGCAAGGATTTCGTCCACGTCAAGGCCGTAGACGAAGTGCCCGAAGTGGCCTCAGGCGTCTCGAAGAACGGTAACGGCAACGGATCAGCCACCCACGAACACCAGCCCGAAATGGCCGTCCAAACCGCCCACCACACCGAGGAGCACTCAGCCCTGAAAAGCCAGGTTATCCAGGCAAGGGTGCAAGGTTACACCGGCGAGCAGTGCGAGAATTGCGGTTCAATGAGGGTAAAGCAAAACGGCACCTGCAAAGTCTGCGAAGACTGCGGTATGACTACCGGCTGCTCGTGATGTAAGCTTTTCTTTCTCTTTTCCCCCGGATATAAGCCGGGGGAAATTCTTCAAATCAGGCAAAACAGACTCAATAATGTCAGTTTAACGATGCCAGCCACCCCCTCTACGATACATCAGTGGCAAGGCGGATATGCGAATTCCGAGAAGGACATTTAATGACAAACAACCGTTCTAACGTTTCCCTCAATCGGAGCGGCGCAACAAATTCCGCATCCCCCTGTTAGTTTTACAATAGCCCTTAGGCCAGAGTTCGGTAGTTAACTGTAAAAAGGAAAATCATAATGGTTGGTCTGGACGAAATTCTGCGACAAATAGCAATTGAAGAATCGGCGAAGAAGGCTGCAAGAAAGAAGTGTTTTATCTCATTCTATGGCGGTGATACGGACGAAGTAAACACTTTTGTGAAGGACTTTAGTGATGTGTTTATCGCAAAAGTGATTGGAGTAAGTGAAGGTGACGATTTCATTGACAGCAATGATTCTGATTACGTAATGAAGAGAATTCGAGAAAAGTATCTTGGGGATTCAACAGTAACTATCTGCATGATTGGCTCATGCACTCACAGTCGCCGATACATTGACTGGGAGCTTAAGACGACTTTACGTCAAGGGACATATACTCCGAACGGATTAATTGGAATAGTTCTGCCATCATTGGGAAACTCATCGCATCTTCCGCAAAGATTCAAGGACAATTGGAATAGGGATGATGAGTCTAAGGGCTATGCGCTGTATAGGTCCTACCCAACATCGAAGGATCAGTTGATGGGATGGATTGAGTCAGCATTTGATCGTCGGAAAACGCATTCAAAATACATCAGCAATTCGCAAGATATGTTTAAGAATAATCATAAGTGTTTTGTCCACAAGGAAACTCATTAATGGCAGTGTATTCATGAACGACATCGACTATCCAGCCCTGTACCGGACCGCAGATGCCGCCTCTGTACGCGCTCAAAATGGATTTTTGAGAGTATTTAAAGCTAGCGCGGTGCTTCTGGTTCTAGGTGCGGTCGTTTCCCTTGTTAATTCAAAATACGCAGTTATGATGGTTGTTAGTGGCCTTCTATTTCTTGCGTCGTTAGCCGTTTATGTCTACGGGCAATTTGAGAATTTCAGGGGCCGTTGGTATCAGGCTCGTGCTCTTGCGGAATCAGTTAAGACCGCTACTTGGCGCCTTATTATGGGTGCAGATCCCTTTTCAAAAGCGGTCGATACAAGTCTAGAAAAATATAGGGCGCTGTTAATGGAGCTTCTTCAGGAGAATAAGGGGTTGGCAAAGCATCTAAGTGGTCAGTGGTCTAACGAGGATCAAATCACATCCGAAATGAGGCGCGTTATATCGCTGTCATTTGAAGACAAAAAAAAATACTACCTTGTAAATAGAATCAATCAGCAGTGCGATTGGTACTCAAAAAAGGCAGATGATTGTAAAAACCAGAATTGGATTTACTTCGGAATTCTTTGCCTCGTCTACGTTTTTGCTATTGTTCTTTTATTTGTGAGAGTAATGTATCCGGCGCTGGAATATATGCCGGTTGATTTGTGTGCAGTTGTCGCGAGCTCGATTATCAGTTGGATGCAACTTAAGAAATATGATGAGCTAGCTAGCTCATACGGCCTTACCGCACACGAGATTGGTATTATAAAAAGTCGTTATCAGGACATAAACGACTCGAAGAAGCTATCTGGGTTCGTATGCGATTCTGAAAATGCGTTTTCTCGCGAACATACGCAATGGGCAGCTAGGAGAGACCACTAAGGTTTGGGGGAATAGAGTCGATGTGGACTTGTGGGATCAGCAACATAAATACCCCAAGAATAAACAATTATTTATGATGCAGTATCAGATCAATATCTTTTTGAATGGGAGTACGGTTAACCATACGGTGCTGGCGCGATGGCCTTGACGTGCCTAGCCTTGAACTCAATTTTTTCCGCCTATATGCAATAAAAAGGAAAGTAAAATTATGTCACATATAAGGTTATTCCAAGATAGCACCTTAAATATTGATCTGAAGTCGATAACAAATCATCTGAATTCCTTATGCAAGAATGTGACATTTTCCGTAGGAATATCCAAGTTTATTATTACAGATAGATACATATCCTCTCCAGACATTTATAACAAGTTAAGCCCAGAGATAAGAAAAGAAACGCAAACTGATTTTCTTGCTTTTTTTGTTACCAGAAAACAATACGACAATAATTTCTTTTTTCAGAGTTATGGGAATCGTGTTGTTCTATCTTTGTTTGCCTGGGAACACCTTACGAAATTACCGGAAAGCAATGGTTTGGTTTATTTTATAGCAGATTTTCTGGCTCTTGATATTGATAATTCATATAGACATCACAGAGACGATGAGACGTCGAAGCCTGAGTGCATTTATGATTTCGGATGGAACAAGGTAAATGTTGATATTGGAATGCGTTCATCCTTAATTTGTCCATCTTGTATCGAGCGTATAAACGGATTAAAACTCACAAAGAGAAAGGAGGAAAATTTTGAAGACTTAAAAAGAATATTGAACGATTTGGGGAATGCGTCAAAATGGGAAACGGATATTATCGAACTTTGGAACAATAAAAAAGTAGATTCTCCCAATATTCAAAATGAAGTCGAGCTAATTTTGAGAAATCAAGTATTCATTAGTTACAGCCACGTTGATGTTAAATGGTTAAAAAGATTGAAGGTTCACTTAAAGCCATTTGAAAGAAATCACCAAATCCATGTTTGGGATGACACCAAAATAAAACCGGGCAGAGATTGGAAAGAAGAAATCAAGAAAGCCCTTGCAAAAACAAAAGTTGCTGTTTTAATGATAAGTCCTGATTTCCTTGCATCTGATTTCATCGCGACAGACGAACTGCCCACATTGCTAGAAGCTGCACAGCAAGATGGTGCAATAATAATGCCGATTATTTTAAAACCTTGTGGTTTTACAAAAATTCCAAGTATTTCAAGATTCCAGTCCGTTAATTCCCCTGCGAACACATTGGTAGAGTTGACTGAGGGCGAACAAGATAGATTTTTATATAAGTTAACGGAAGACATCTTGAATGACATAGTCTGAGATTAATAAAATGCGAAAGATCGGGCCGTGTAGAACTTCCGGGACGTTGTGAAAGCGCCGATGAAAACCGGTAGAGAGTAGAGAATGCAAGAGTCTTACATGAAAGGCCCAGCCAGCAATCATGGCCCCGAGTCGCTTAATGTCAACATATGAAGAAAGACTTGGTGGACGTTCCTGAAAACATGAACTTGTAATGGTTAGGTGCATGTGTTAACTTTTGAAAACCAGTTAACCAACCAATAGGGTAAGTGGGGGACGTTCATGAAAACATGAACTTGAAATGGTCAGAAGCATGTGTTAACTTTTGAAAAGCCAGCTAACCAACCATAATCATTATGCCGAGAGGTCCAAGACTCGATTCGCCGGGCACCTTGCATCATTTGATCATACGGGGGATTGAAAAAAGAGACATCGTTACCGACGATAAAGATCGTGACAATTTCGTGTCCAGAATGGGGGCGGTTGCCTTGAAAACCGGTACAAGTATCTATGCCTGGGCGCTGATGACCAATCATGCGCATATCCTTCTTAAAAGCGGTCAACAGGGACTCTCAGCATTCATGAGCAAGTTCCTGACCGGATATTCGATCGTCTACAATCGACGCCATGACCGGCACGGTCATCTATTTCAAAACCGGTACAAGTCGATTGTCTGCGAAGAGGAACCTTATTTCCTGAAACTGGTCAGTTACATCCATCTCAATCCGTTGCGGGCCGGACTGGCAAGGTCGTTCGAAGAACTGCGTCGGTACCCCTGGAGCGGCCATATGGTGCTCATGGGTATAAATCCGTGTGTGTGGCAGGATTCTGATTATGTGCTCGGATATTTCGGGAAAAGGGCCGGTGCTGCAAGAAAGGCTTATCTGGAGTTCATCGAGCAGGAGTTCATGCTTGGTCAACAGCCGGAACTGACTGGCGGTGGTTTGATTCGTTCAGCAGGCGGTTGGTCTGAGGTGCTGTCGATGAGGCGTAGGGGAGATCGCCAGTTCAGCGATGAGAGAATTCTGGGTAGTGGAGAATTTGCACAGGGAATGATTGACGAAGCGGATGCGGCGGTAAAGGAAAAGATGCCGGTGGCAAGGAGGGAGTCCGAGGTCAGCTGGATTGTTGAACGCTCCTGCGAGAGCCATGGTGTCAGCCGTCAGTCATTGGCGGGCGGAAGCCGACGAAAAGAGTGCTCGAAAGTCAGGAAAGAGCTAACCCCTATGTGTTAATATAGATGTCGTGCGCAACAAGGAGGCGAACGATGGGTTATTCACACGCCGTGAGGCAGAGTATACTGAAGAAAGTGCTGCTGCCGGATGGCCGGAGTATTGGTGAAGTCAGCC
>Ga0326726_10000196_pt1 | contig 58558 bp, 53 predicted proteins | sample MHFenrmetagenome_2_FD_207603 | JGI IMG/M metagenome (GOLD analysis project Ga0326726, IMG submission 207603) | Lab enriched peat soil microbial communities from Michigan Hollow, Ithaca, NY, United States - MHF15MN | ecosystem: Environmental > Terrestrial > Soil > Wetlands > Peat | place: USA... | reverse complement strand
TACAGTGCTTGGGCCGATCGCACCCTGCGTGATCGCATCAATCGCGGCGAGATTGCGGGGCCGCGCATGCAAATCGTCGGCTTTTACCTCACGATTCCGCGCGGTGGCGGCGACCTGTACCTTCCCAGCGTTGCGGAGGCGGACGTTCCGGCGCGCTTTCGCATGGGCGTCTCTCGCGGACCCGAGCAGTTCGCACGCAATGCGCAGCTTGCAGTCGACGGCGGCGCGGATCTGCTCAAGGTGATCGCGTCCGGCGCGGTACTGGCCTATGGCGGAGTGCCGGGTGCGCCGGAGATGACCCCGGAGGAGATCGCGGCCGTGGTCAGGGTGGCGCATGCGGCAGGCATCAAGGTCGCTGCGCACGCTCATGGAGCGCAGTCGATCCGCGAAGCCATCCTCGCAGGCGTGGATACCATAGAACACGCCTCACTTATCGACGATGAGGGCATCGAGCTCGCACGCAACCATCACGTGGCGTTGTCGATGGACGTCTACAACGGTGATTACACCGACACCGAGGGGCGACGGCAGCACTGGCCGGAAGAATTTCTGCGGAAGAACCTTGAAACCACCGAGATCCAGCGGCAGTGCTTCACGCGCGCGCACGCGGCTGGCGTGGCAATCGTATTCGGCACGGACGCCGGGGTGTATCCGCACGGGCTCAATGCACGCCAATTTCCGATCATGGTCGAGCGGGGCATGACACCGATGGAGGCCATCCAGTCCGCGACCTCGCTCGCGGCGAACTACCTCGGCTGGGCGGATCGCGTTGGCGCACTCAAGCCCGGATTGATGGGCGACCTCATCGCTGTCGCCGGAGATCCACTCGCGGACATCGCGCGCTTGCAGGACGTCGCGGTCGTGATCAAGGGCGGGCTCCTCTTGAAGCAGCCCGCGCCCTGATGTCAGGGAGAGCGCTTGGCGCGCGCGACGATGGCCCGGGCGAATCGCTCGGCTGAACCGGCAGCGTGCAGCAGAAACACCGACGGCTCGGTCAATTCCAGTTCCAGCACGCAGGGCCGATCGGCGTCATCGCGAATCAGGTCTACGCGCGCATAGAGCAATCGGCCGAACGGGATCGCGTGCACGGCCTGCTCGCCCACCGCCAGCTCTTCCGGGTCGGGTGTGCGCGGGGTGATCGTCTCCGCGGCGAACAGCTGATCCGTGGGCTGCTCACCCGGCCGCAGCATCGCACCCTTGCGAATGGCGTGACTGAAGCACCCCTCGAAATAGATGAGCGCCGTCTCGCCGTGCGTATCCACACGTTCGAGATAGGGTTGCAACAGCGCGCTGCGATCTGAATCGAGGAGCCGCCGCACGTGAGTACGGATGGCTGTGATGTCCTCTTGCGGATGGCGCTGTGCATCGCGCGAGCCGGAACCCACTGCAGGCTTCACCACGAGCTCGGGGTGCTTCAAGCCTGAGAGCCAGGTAGCCACCGCCGAGGTAGCATCCGCGCCTGGCTCGACGAACCAACTCGGCACCGTCGGCACGCCGGCCCGTGCCAGGTCGGCGAGATAGTGCTTGTCGGTGTTCCAGCGAATCACGGCCGGCGGATTCAGCAAGGTCGTGAGTTTCGCGACGCGCTCGCTCCAGGCGAGAAACTCCGGCTGCCGGATGGAGGCGTCCCAGGTCGAGCGCAGTAGCGCGAGATCAAAGCGCGGCCAATCGACCTGGGAATCGTCCCAGTTCGCGACCTCTGCCTCGGCACCGATACCGCGCAGCGCCTCCACCAATGGCGGCATGTCCTCATCGAGGCCCTGCGCGGCACGCGCTGATACGAGAGCGATCGGCATATGTCAGGAAGCCTTCCCCGCGATTTCACTTTCGGTAGATACTGTGCCGAAGAACGCCTGCATACTCTATAGGTGCGATCCCGGAGGAGGCGGCCATGAAAGACTTCAAGGGTAAAGTGGCGTTCATCACCGGTGGCGGCAGTGGCGTCGCGCTCGGCCAGGCCAAGGTGCTTGCGGCCGCCGGCATGCGGGTCGTGACGCCCAAGCATGTGCTGGCCGCGCTCCCCGACCCGAAGGATGATCCGGGCATGGCAATCCGCGTCGCCGCGATGCAGCCGCGCCGCGCCGAGCGCGCGACAGAAGCACAACGGCGTTGACCATGCGCAGCCGCTGGTTTTCGTATGAAACGGGGGTGCTACTGCTGCTCGGCCTCACCTTCGGGTTCCTGTTCTTCGATCGCAACGCCGCGGGCTACCTGATCCCGTTCATCTCGCCGGAACTCAAGCTCAACAACACTCAGATCGGCTGGGTCAGTGCGGGCCTCTCGCTCACGTGGGCATTGTCCGCCTATATCTTTGGCGCTCTTTCCGACCGCATGGGCGTGCGCAAACCGTTCCTGCTGGCCTCGGTCCTGGTGTTCTCGGTGTGCTCTTTCCTGTCCGGCCTTTCTCACTCGTTCGGGGTGCTCCTCGCCTCGCGCCTGCTCATGGGACTCGCCGAGGGACTGTTCCTGCCGGTCGCCATGACCATCCTGATGGCCGTGTCGAGTGAGCAGCGCCGCGGTTTCAACATGGGCGTCATGCAGAACTTCTTCAGCAACCTGCTGGGATCGTTCGTCGCGCCGCTGGTCCTGGTGGCGATCGCCCAGCACTACAACTGGCGCATGTCCTTCTTCATCGCGGGAATCCCGGGCCTGATCTGCGCGCTAATGATCGCCAAGTACGTGCGCGAGCCCGCCAGGGCGCCTCCCGTGAGCACCGCGGGTGGCGCCCACGAGTCCACAGCGGGTCTGTTCGATCTGCTGCGTGTTCGTAACGTGTGGCTGTGTGTGCTGATCAGCGTCTTCATGGTGCCGTGGATGGTGCTCGCGTGGGCCTTCATGCCGGTGTTCTACACCAACTACCGGCATTTCAGCCCATCCGATATGAGCATCCTGATGAGCGTGCTCGGCGTTTGTGCAGCGCTGGGCGCGTTCGTGGTACCGGCGCTTTCGGACCGGTTCGGGCGCAGGCCAATCCTCATCGGATTCTGTTTTCTCGGCGTCTTGGTCCCGGTCGCGGCGCTCTATTACTCGGGTCCGCTGCCCGTGCTGGCAGGACTCGTGTTCGTGGGTTGGCTCGCCTCGGGAGTCTTCCCGCTCTTCATGGGCACGATTCCGGCCGAGAGCACCTCGCCACGACACGTGGCGACTGCGATGGGCCTGGTAGTCTGCGTCGGCGAGATCGTCGGCGGCACCGGGATGCCGCTGGTCGGCAAGATTGCTGACGCCACGTCGCTGGCAGCGCCCATGCTGATGCAGATCGGATGCGCCGTGGCCGGGGGGCTGCTGTCGCTGTTCCTGATCGAGACAGCGCCGGCCGTCATTGCACGTCGCTCCGCGGCGGCGGCGCAAGTCTCGACTTCTTAAGACATCTTAAGAATCGGCGAGCAGTCGCGCCCTCGAGCGAGGCGAACTTTCGCGTCTCGCACCGGTCTCTTGACTGCGTGAACCCCGGGCAAACGATCGATATGCGGTGGCGCACGCCCGCGCTGCTGGAAGTCGCGGCGTTCATTGCGCTTGTGCTGTCTTACATCTGGGGCTGGCATGGCGCCTTTCCCGGAACTTCCCAGCTCGTTGTTGCCCTGTACTTTGGCATTGGCGTCGCCAGCCACCTGCGTCGCGGCGAGTCCGCGCGACAACTCGGCGTCAGGTTCGATAACTGGAAGCCTGCGCTGCGCAATGCGGCGCTGGTCGTCGGCATCGCATTACTCGTTCCCCTGGCGCTTGGCGCCGCGCTCGGCACCTGGCACTTCCCGTCGGCGGAGCACTCGATGGCGGGCCTGCCCTGGATGCTCGCGTGGGGGACTGCCCAGCAATATGGACTGGTGTGTTTCCTGTACCCGCGGCTCCTCGAGATCCTCCAGGGTCCACGCGCTGCGACTCTGGGCGCGGCCGCACTCTTCGCCGCCTTCCACGTGCCGAACCCGCTGTTGCTGGCTGTGACCCTGGCCGCGGGCGTAGTGTCCTGCGTCCTGTACCGGCGCGAGCCGAACGTTTTCGTTCTCGGCGTCGCCCATGCCACGATCTCGTTCGTCCTCTCCAGCGCCCTTCCCCTCAGCATCACCCATGGCATGCGCGTTGGACCCGGTTACTACGCGTTCATCTCATAGTTGGATTGCGTATCATGAAACATGACCGCGATACTCCTCGGCACTGTCGTGGGGCTGGTGCTCGGCCTGACCGGCGCAGGCGGCTCCATCTTCGCGGTGCCACTGCTCATCTTCGGTCTTGGCTGGGACATGAGGCAGGCGACGCCCGTGGCGTTGCTGGCGGTGTGCGGGGCTGCACTCGTCGGCGCGATCACCGCGTGGAAGGCAGGCCAGGTATGCGTGCGTGCCGCACTGCTCATGGGCGTTTTCGGCAGCGTGACCTCGCCGCTCGGCATCATCCTCGCAGCCCGTGCCCCGCACTCGCTGCTGGTTCTATCGTTTGCCGCGGTGATGGTGATCGTTGCCATTCGCATGGTCTGGCAGGCGCGCGCGCGGCCTTCCGAGACCCGCATCGTCCGCGCCACGGGTGCGCAGGGTGAGCCACCCGGAGCAGCCGTGTGTCGCATCGATACTGCCTCAGAGCGACTTCATCTCACCTCCCCATGCGCGTTCGTGCTAGCCCTGAGCGGCGCCGCCACCGGAGTGCTCTCGGGTGCGCTCGGAGTTGGAGCGGGCTTCGTGATCGTGCCAACCCTGCATGCCGCGACCGAGCTATCGATCGGCTCCTGCATTGCCACCTCGCTCATGGCGATCGCGATCATCAGCGCCGGCGCGGTCACCGGCTTTGCGGTGAGGGGAAACAGTTTTCCGCTCGCGGTGGCCGCACCGTTCCTGGTGGGAGCCCTCGCCGGCATGTTCATCGGTCGCTGGGTTGCGCCGCGCGTGTCGGGACCGCGCCTGCAGGAGCTCTTTGCGGCAGTCATGATCTTCGCAGCTGTCAGCCTGGTGTGGCGCGAGCTGGCGGGCATTCACTGATGCAGTGGCGCCGGCTGGTACGTCTTGTTGCGGCCTGCTGGATCGCGATTGGCATCGTGCCGTACGCGCATGCGGACGGCGAGCTCGCGCAGTACGTGGCGAGGCCGGACTCGAGTTTTTCGTGGCGCGAGGTAGGTTCGGGTCGCCTCGACGGCGCGGACTACGTCGAGGTGATCCTCACGTCGCAGACCTGGCGCGACATTGCGTGGCAACATCAGCTCATCGTGTTTCGCCCGGCCAAGGTCGACACCTCGACTCGGCAAGCGCTCCTCTTCATCGACGGCGGCCGCTGGAATCCGCAGTACGAGAATGCTCAGCAGGTCGACCTGCCGCGTGAGGCGCACATCTTCACGCGCCTGGCGGATGCGATCCGCGCGCCCGTCGCAATCGTGCGGCAGGTGCCGTTTCAGCCGCTGTTCGAGCGCCGCGAGGATGCGCTCATTGCGTACACGTTCGACTCCTTTCTAAAGACCGGCGATACCGACTGGCCGCTGCTGCTGCCCATGGTGAAGAGCGCCACGCGCGCCATGGATGCCGTGCAGCAGATTGCTCAGGAGCGCTGGCGGCTTCCCATCGAGCGCTTCACGGTCACGGGCGCATCGAAGCGCGGCTGGACCTCGTGGCTCACAGCCGCAGTCGATCCGCGCGTGGCGAGCGTCGCGCCGATGGTCATCGACATGCTCAACATGCGTGCGCAAATCCAGCTGCAGCGCGCGACGTTCGGCGACCTGTCGGAGGAGATCAACGATTACTCCGGCATCGATCTTCCCGGCCGCATCGATTCGGATCTTGGGCGCAAGCTCGTGGCGATGGTCGACCCCTACAGCTATCGCGATAGCCTGGCGCTACCGAAGCTCATTCTGCTCGGAACGAACGATCGCTATTGGCCGCTCGACGCGCTGAAGCTCTACTGGGGCGACCTGCGCGAGCCGAAGCGCGTGTTGTACATGCCGAACCAGGGACACAGTCTGCGCGACGCGGATCGTCTCATCGGCAGCCTCAGCGCGCTGCATCGCTACTCAGCTCACGGCCAGGCGTTGCCGGAACTTTCATGGTCCTGGAACACCGCTGCCGTCGATCGGCTCGAGCTCACGGTGCAGTCCACCAGGCGACCGCGTGAGCTTACAGCCTGGACCGCAAGCAGCCCGACGCGGGACTTCCGCGAGGCCCATTGGTCACAGCAGCGGTGCAAACGCTCAGCGGCCGGCTTCGCCTGCGGCGAGGCGCTCGCGCCCGATCACTACACCGCACTTTATTCCGAAGCGACATTCAAGGACTGGGGAGCGCCGCCCTTCTCGTTTTCCACGGCGATCTGCATCGCGGGTGGACCGGAGGGTCAGACGCCGAGCTGTTGATCCACGAGAACGAAAGTCACCTCGGATCATTTCTTCCATGCGCTGCGCAGACGCATGAGCCCCTCAGCGATCGCGCGCTCTTCGATTGTGCCGTAACCGAATACCAATCCTGACTGGCGTGGCTTCCCTGCGTGGTAGCCACGCAGCGAATACACGCCGACCTCGTGGCGACGCGCGCGGCCGACGAGGTCTTCGACATCGACCTCGGGCTTCGCCAGGGCCGCGAGATGCAGTCCGGCAGCCGACGGCAACGGTTCCAGCCAGCGGGTGAAATGCTTTTGCAGGCCGTCGAGGAGCCGCTCGCGCCGCACGCCGTAGATTTCGCGCATCCTGCGCACGTGGCGTGCGAGGTGCCCCTCCGCGATGAAGGCGGCGAGCGTGTCTTGCTCATGTACAGCGCTGTGCCAGTCGCTCAGCCGCCGAGCGGCGACTAACGCATCGCGAGCCCAGACCGGTGCCACGACAAACCCCAGTCGCAGAGCTGGGAACAGGCACTTCGAAAAGGTTCCGACGTAGAAGACCGACTCACCACGATCGAGAGTCTGCAGCGCATCGAGCGGACGGCCGGAGAAACGGAACTCGGCGTCGTAATCGTCCTCGATCACGACCGCGCCACGGGCGTGCGCGAACTCGAGCAGCTGAGCGCGCCTGCGCGCTGTCATGACCGTGCCGAGCGGAAACTGATGTGAAGGCGTAACACAGATGACGCGCGCTGCTGCTGGCAGCCGCTCGACTACGAGGCCCTCCTCATCGACCGGAACCGCAGCGATTCGCGCGCCCGCAGCAGCGAACACCGCACGCAGCGGCGGGTACCCCGGCTCTTCCATCGCTACCACGCTCTCGCGCGCCGTCACCAGGATCCGTGCCAGGAGATCGAAAGCCTGCTGCGCGCCGGCTGTGACGACGATGTCCTCGGTGCGGCAGGCGACGGCACGGGCAAAGGAGACGTGCCGTGCGATCGCCTCGCGCAGCGCGGGCTCGCCCTGCGGTTCGCCGTACTGAGCCGGCGGCCTGGATGGCCGGCGCAGCGCACGTGCCGACAGTCGCCGCCAGACGTCGAACGGAAAGCGGCGCGTGTCCGGCAGACCGAGCCGGAAATCCGAGCGCAGCGCCGCTGGTAGTGCTCCTTCCGCGAGCGATCGAAGCTCGCGCCAATACGCAGTCAGGCGTCGATCTCTGGCGCACGTGCGGGTCGCGACTTTGCGCTCTGGCAGTTGGGGGAGCGCGTTGGCAACGTACGTCCCAGCACCGCGTCGGGCAACAACATAGCCTTCGCTCAGCAGCAAGTCGTAAGTCGCCACTGCCGTGTTACGCCCAACGCCGTACTCCGCTGCGAGCGCACGCGTCGGCGGCAGGCGCAATCCGGGTCGCAGCCGCCCCTCCAGGATCGCCGCCCGCAGCTGTCGGTGCAGCGAACGCAGCCGCTCGCGCGACCCCCGGGGCGGCAAGCGAATGGCGAGCTCGAGCTTTGGTTCCATGAAGATGGCAGAAAGTGGATCTTTTATCGGACCACGGACAGAGGGATTGTACGGCCACGATGATCGATCTGTACTACTGGCCGACGCCCAACGGGCACAAGATCCGGATGTTCCTGGAGGAGTCGCGGCTTGCCTACCGCATCATCCCCGTGAACCTCGGCAAGGGCGATCAGTTCAAGCCCGGCTATCTAGCCATCGCTCCCAACAATCGGATGCCCGCGATCGTCGATCACGAGCCTGAGGCAGGGGCACCTCCTCTCTCGCTCTTCGAGTCGGGCGCGATCCTGCTCTATCTCGCCGAGAAGACCGGCTGCCTGTTGCCCGCGGACCTTCGCGGCCGCGCAGAGGTACTGCAGTGGCTTTTCTGGCAGGTGGCGGGACTCGGACCGATGGCGGGGCAGATCGGCCACTTCAATGTTTATGCGCCGGAGAAAGTGCCGTACGCCGTTGAGCGCTACACCCGGGAAACGAGCCGTCTCTACGGCGTCCTCGACCGGCGCCTCGCGGACCGCGCTTTCATTGCCGGCGAGTATTCGATCGCTGACATCGCGTGCTATCCGTGGATCGCGCCGCACGCGGCGCACGGGCAGAACCTGGACGACTTCCTGCACCTGAAGCGCTGGTTCGAAGCCATCAAAACGCGGCCGGCCACGATTCGGGCCTACGAGGGAGCGAGAGATGTGTACGCACCGTCCGATCAACCTCTCTCTGACGACGCCCGACGAATCCTCTTTGGACAGACGGCTGCCGGGGCTTCACAGCAGCCGCGCACATCTGCCGATCACTGAAATCACTTTTGGAGGCCTGTCGCCATGGCAAGCATTGCAGTCACTTCCCGCGAGTCCGGTGTGCCCGGGATCGCGTTCCTGCCAGCCCGAGTCGCAGAACACGGCGCCCTGCCCTGGGTCCCGCTCTCGGCCGGCAAGTCGTTCAAGCCGCTACGCTTCATGCATGACAATCGCGGGTTTGTCGAGCTGCTGCGCCTCGAACCCGGCGCTGTCATTCCCTTGCATCGCCACACCGGCGAGGTGCATGCGTTCAATCTCGAGGGCACACGCGAGTTGTGCACGGGCGAGCGAGTCGGCCCTGGCGATTACGTGTACGAGCCGGCCGGAAACATCGATGCGTGGAAGGCAGTTGGCGAGGTGCCGCTCGTGGTCTTCGTCGTCGTATTGGGCGCGGTGGAATATCTCGGACCCGACAACTCAGTCACGGCCCGCTATACAGCCGAAACGCTCCGGACTGAGTACCATCGTTACTGCGCGGAGAAGGGCATCGAGCCGCTCCATCTCGACGATTAGATCATTCACGCGGCGACGGCGAGTCAGGACGAGACCTGGCGGCCGACCGATTCTGCCGGCCACGGCAGCCGCTCGGCAGCGACGGCGAGGATGGCGCCGATGACTGCGGAGCTGATCAGTGCCACGCGCAGACTCGAAACGTGTGCCACCTGCCCCCAGATCACGCTGCCGAGCGATAGCGACCCGTAGAACGCGAGCAGGTAGTACGCCATGCCTCGCGCGCGCACCCAGTTGGGTAGCAGCGCCTGCGCTGCAATGGGGAAGGTCGTCACGACTGTCATCCATGCCACGCCAGCAATGACTGCAGCCGCAGCCGCGAGCGTCTGGCTCGCGGTCAGTGCGATCAGCACCGTAGTGGCGGCGGAAACGAAGCTTCCGGCGCGCACCAGCGTGCCGCCGCTCAGCCGCGCTCGCAGCCATGGCATCACAAAAGCGCCCACGATTGCCCCGGCCCCGAGGCATCCGAGCAGCGCTCCGTAATACGAAGGGCTGCCATGTAGCTGCTCGCGCGCGATGAGGGGCAGCAGCGCCCAGTAGGAGCTGAAGCAGAGAAAGAAGAGCGGCGCACGGATGAGCACGCGTCGCAGGTCCGGATGATCGCGCACGTAACGCGCGCCCGTGGCGAGAGCGCTCAGCAGCGGCTCGCGCTGCTGCGTCGCGCGCGCCGGCGAATGCTTCCACGATGCGAGCACGACCGCGCCGATCAGGAACAGGAGCACGTTCGCGGCATAGGCTCCGACGATGCCGCTCGCCGCGATGATTGCGCCGGCGGCAGCGGGTCCGATGACACGCGCAATGTTGAAGCCAAGGTTGTAGAGCGCCATGCCGCGCGGGAGCTCATCGATCGGCAGGACTTCCGGAAGGATCGCCTGCCAGGCGGGCTGCGCGAAGGCAGCGACGATGCCACCGGCGAGACACAGCGCGATCAGGCCCCAAGGGTGCAACGCGCCGAAGTGCGTCAAGACGCCGAGCAGGATGCCGACGGCACATAGCAACAGCTGTGAAGACACGATCACACTGCGCCGATCGAATACGTCAGCGAGTACGCCGGCCGGCAGGACGAAGATTGCAACGGGAAGGTAACTCGCCGCCTGGATCATCGCGACCATGCCGGGGCGCGGATCGAGGGTCGTCATGAGCCAGCCGGAAGCAACGTCACGCATCCACAGCGCGATGTTCCCCAACAAGGTGGAAGCCCAAACCAGGGCAAAGGCGCGGTGATGCAGAGGTGCCAGCGCCCCGGACGGACGCGCGCGATGCGATTCAGCTTGGGGCATTTGCCGCTTGAGATACAGGATAATGGCAGCGTTGTCACGATCAGGGCGGTGGCACCGTAGCACACGCCAAGCGAGTCACGTTTCACATGGCGCACACGCTGGTTCGCTTCATCATCGGTTCGCCGCTTGCCGTCATCTCCGGCAACGGCCTCGTGCCGCCGGCTCATCCTGCCCCGCTCGAACTCGAAGCGCGAATCTCATTGGGCGACGTTCGCGGTCGGATAGATCACCTCGGCATCGATCTCGGTCGCAGCAGGCTCTACGTCGCCGAGCTCGGCAATAACAGTATCGGCGTTGTCGATCTGAAGGAACGCAGGACCGTCCAGACGCTCACCGGTCTCAGCGAGCCACAGGGCATCGGCTACGTGCCGTCGGCGGACACTGTCTACGTGGCCAATGCCGGCGATGGGACCGTGCAGCTGTTTCAGGGCGGGGACCTCAGGCGCGTGGCGCAACTCGCGCTTGGCGAAGACGCTGACAACATTCGCGTCGATGATTCTGCGCACCGTGTGTATGTCGGTTACGGCAGCGGTGCGCTGGCCGTGATCGACACTACAAGCCACACCACGGTCGCGGACATCCCGCTCAAAGCTCATCCAGAGGGCTTTCAACTGGAACGAGCGGGTCAGCGCATCTTCGTCAACATGCCGGATGCGCGCCAGCTTGCCGTGGTGGATCGCTCGACGAGCAAACTAGTGGCGAGCTGGTCGACAGACCCCGAGGGTGGGAATTTCCCGTTGGCTTTGGATGCCGCGCGCCAGAGGGTGCTGGCCGTCTTCCGCCATCCCGCAAAACTGGTTGCATTTGGCGTGCAGGACGGGCGCTCACTCGCGGCACTCGACACGTGCGGGGATGCTGATGATGTATTCGTGGATACCAAACGAGATCGCGTCTACGTCGCCTGTGGAGAAGGATTCCTCGACATCCTGGCGTCGCGGGGCGATGGATATGTGAGCATCGCACGCATCCCGACAGCCGCGGGCGCGCGCACGGCTCTATACGTGCCGGAGATCGATCGGCTGATGCTTCCCTTGCGCGCAACCGCCACTTCACCCGCGTCGGTATGGGTGTTTCGTCCCGAGCAGTGAGAATCCAGTCACGGCTTGGAAAGGTGCAACGTGACTCCGCCGGACCATGGCTCGTGGTTCCTCGCCGTCGCCTTGCCCGAGATGTCGCAGTTCGCGTGGTCTCCCGGTTGGGCAGTGGAAGGTGCGCCCAGCTGCACCTGCACCTTACTGGGTCCGCCTGAAGGTGGAGGATCATTCTTGAAGGGAACCATTTCGAACCTGGACGGGCCAACGATTCTGCAGGTCCACTCCGGTTGGTCCACAGAAGTGGCCACGTCCATGCGCGAGGTTCCGAGGAACGGGTTGTCGATCTCGACCTCGTAGAGCAAACCGCTCTGCGGCACCGATACGGTCTGCAGACTTCGTTGAGTCACATTGTTCGAGAAGTCCTTGTCAGACCCGAAGTCTATCGAGACCTGCAAGCTCGGGTATCCCTTCTTATCCGACGACAACGGCTGCTTCACCCAGATAGAGCCTTGCTCCGGAATGGTTACCCGCTGAGTACCGACCGGATAGAACATCCTGTTGCCAATTGCGAGCGGATACACGCCGAAGTTCACGTTCACCATCGTATGACTGGGTCCGGTGACGTGGGCAGCGATGTAGTCATCCCGGAGATCTATGTCCTTCGTGTTGCTCCAGGGTTGAAGCGTGCCTCTGAGCGCACAAGGCCGGCCCGCCGTGCGCGTAGCTGGCAGCGACTCGGTAGACGGCACGCACGCCGGGAAGGCGACTTCGAGGTTTACGGGGGCCTTGAGTGCCGCATAGACATTGAGTAGCCCTGATCCAAATGCGGGATTCCATTTCGCATCCACACCCGACGTGCACGGTGGAGTCGCAGCCGGATTGCAGGTGCAGCTCGGCGGAATGCAGGTCGGCGCTGCATTGGGCGGCAGGTCCGCGGTTCGCCTTAGCAGATCCTTGAGACTCCCGGGCGAGATCGTCGGGCGTGCCTCGAGAACCAACGCCGCGGCGCCGGCCACGTGCGGCGCGGCCATCGACGTTCCGTCACCAGGGTTGTATTGATTTGTCGTGTTGCGCGTGGCCGCGACAATACCCATGCCAGGGGCGGCGATGTCCGGCTTCAGGGCACCCAGGCTCGCATTGGTTCCAAAATCCTTCCGAGGGCCGATGAAGCCATCCGCGTAGGGTTCATCGTCGTCCCGAAGCACTGTGCCGTGGTCGTCGCTCGCCGCGACCGTAATGGCGAGCGAACTCGATGCCAACGTGTTCGTGAACCTGTCCCCGGCCGACGCCCCGCTGCACGGCGCATTACCGTGGGCAACAGCAACCGTCACTCCCAGTGACACGACGAAATCGATCTGCTTGGCCAGGGCACTGGTCCCATCGTCGTCGACGCATTCCCTGTCCATGTAGCTCAGATTGGCAACGCCGATGTTGAGCGTCTCCGCATTGTCACCCAGCCAATCGAGCGCGTAGGCCAGCGCGTCGACCGCGTGGCTCGAGTCGGCCTCCGGACTGAAGAAGGATACGTCGACCAGGCGCGCGTCCGGTGCGACTCCCGCGCAATTGGGGGATGGACCGCCCTCAGGCGGTCTGCACGCAGTCCTTCCCGCGACCAATCCTCCCAATGCCGCCCCAGCGACATTCGTTCCGTGGCCGAAGCCATCATCGGGATTCGTCGTTCCATCACCCGGCTCGTTGCCCGAATCGTCTATCCCGTCGAGGTCAGCATCCTCGAAGTTGAGCGCATTGAACCCTGCGGCGAACTTGCCGACGGTGCCACCGCCCGCCGAGGAAACGTCGTGGAATGATTCGTGGTGCTTGGTGAGGTCGTTCTCCACAAAGACATCGCTGACCCCCGAGTCGAGAATTGCAATATTCACCCCCTTGCCCGTGCGATTCAGCCCTTCCGCGCTGTTGGTGCCGTATTCGATGACTGGCAGCTGCGAAGAACTCGAGCGCGATTGCACGGCCCGCGAACTGACATCGTCCGTGGGCCTAAGCGGTGGCTTCCATTCGACGAGTGCGACGTCGGCCCGATTCGCGAGCCTGCCGACTGATTCGTACCTGACGCCGCTCAGCATCAGGTACGAAACCAGGCGGCCGACATAGGTCACACGTCCGTAGTGGCTGAAGTCGGCGATCTCGTTGGCATGAAGACATCGATTCAGCTCCACGATGACGTCCACACCGCGGGTGGCGTCGTAATGCGCCGCAATCTGATCGTCGATGAAGTCGTGGTCGCGGTCGCGAATCCAGTTGGCGTGCTTGCGTCTCGCCGAGCGTCCTCCATGCTCCGCCACGACGTGCCCGCTCGCGTCGACAACTTGCTGCCACTCGATGGGGGTAAGGGGGCAGGCAAAGGCGCCCCTGCCCCCGTAACCCGCAAGGAGAAACACACAGAGGCACGAGATCCGAACCGTTCCTTTCATGTGCTGCTCCGGGATGACTCTATGTGCGCGGACCGCCATGACCAGATCCGTTCTGAACGGGCCCGATTGGCTGCCTGGAGTCGGTGAGATCGACGAGCAACAGTTCGCTGCCGTCCTTGTTAGCATCCGGTACGATCGCGAGTTGCAACGCCTCCGCAACGCCGTTGACATGGACATCCCCTTCGAGGCGCTGCGTCGAGGTGTTGATACGGATCGCCTTCTTGCCTTTGGCAAGATTACTGTTGTAGTTGCCCGTCTCTGCTGTCGTCATATCCGCCTTCCACGGATCCAACTTGTTTTCCGCCGGCCAGGCCGCCACCGGCTCCGTGCCTCGCGGAAAGAGGATCGCGCCCTTCCATTCCTCAGCCATCGCTTCGCCTACGACCTCGACTTGGTAGTAGATGACCTTCCCTCCGTCGCCCTTAGGCACGAGGCGGAGCCCATTCTTGCCACCTACGCTCATCAGGACTGGCGCACCGGGTCCGGTGGCGTCATCAACGGTCCACACCCCCTTGCTCCACTGATCCGGCGGCAGCTCTTCGCTCACGGCGCTGGGTGCCGCTGCGCCAGTAGCCCCGCCGGCCGAAGCAGCCGCCGGTTGCTCATTGGTCGCTCCTCCTTGCGTAGCGTTCGCTTGCTGCGCCGGGCCAGGATTCTGGCTGCAGGCGCTCAGCAGAAGCACTGCTGCAAGGACACTCGTCAGTTTCATGTTCATTGTGATTTACCTCTCCGTTCAAAAGGTTCATGAAAAAGGCAGCAGGCACTGGGGGTGTCAGACACTCAGCGCGCCCCTTCGCCCACCGTTGCTACAAAGGCTCCCCACAATCCTGGATCTGGAAACTTGCTGGCTCGCATTGCACGCATCGCATCACTCAGTGCCACCACGGCCGACGACTGGCGGCGCAGGAGCGATGTATAGAAGCTGGCCATCAGTTGAGCAGTCGCCTGGTCCGGAACCGGCCACAAGGAAGACGTGACGGACTTTGCGCCGCGCGCCAGCATCACGTAACGCAGGCCGACGAGCCCTTCACCCGCGATATTCTTGCCAAGCGCGGTATCGCAGGCGCTCAGTACGACCGTTTCCGCATGGATCTGTGAGTTGATGAGATCCGCGGCAAGTACGCGGCCGTCGATCGCCTGGCCCTGGGGGTCGCGTGTACTGAGAATGAGGGCCGAGAGCTGCGGAATCTCAGAGTCGGCAACCGCGTGCGATGCGACGTGGATAAAACGATACCGATCGAGGCCCGCGCCAAGGAAACGTTCGCGGTTGGCAGCGAATCCCTCCAGGCGCACCACGTCATCGCGCGGCAGCAGTGCCGCAATGGTCGAGGCTTCCTGCCCGGTCCCCGGTAGCCGTGAGAGCGGTCTCGCATCGAGCGTGCCTCGCAGGATGAAAGGAGGCTCGTTGCTCGCCTGCACATTCTTCGTCTTCCCGGTCACCACATCGGCAAGACGAGAATCGTTCAAGTCGTAGACCGGATCGGCCACGAGCAACATTTCCTTCCGGGCAGAACGCGATTCACCACGCGCACTGCCGCGCAAGAACATGCCAAGGGACGGTGTTGTCCCGATGTCGTGGTGCTCGACCAGGAACTCTCCCCCGCCCGCAGCAGAGCGCAGCACGGCGAATGGAACGTAGTGAAGCGCGCTGTCCGGCGCGAAGATGAGCGTGCGCTTCAGCAATGTGCGCGGATCCAGCGGCTGCATGACCAGGGCGTAGAGCCGCTCCGCCAGGTCCACGCGCTTCGCTTCCGGAACGGATGCAAACTTGCGGAGCGCAGCATGAAAGTTGCGGGCCGCTTCGACTACCTTGGGACTCGGCCCCAAGTTGGTCATCGACAGGCCCTGCCGGGTGGCGACCCAGGCGAAGGATTCTCCCTCGCCCACCCAGTACTCGATGAGCGCGGCATCGGCCGTTATGGCGGAGAGATCGATCGATAGCGGTGCACCCGCGCGCAGCAGGGTGCCGGCCGCCGCGGGAGATGCGGCGGCAATTTGCGCATCGATCTGGTCCAGCTGCGCACGCAGCGCGGAGATTTCGCTGCGAAGCGGGTTCACGAGCGGATCCGTCGCGCCTGAGTAGTCGAGACGAGCTTCCAGCTGCGCACGCCGCGGTGTCAGCTCCTTGTAGATTGCCCTCCGCTGCTCCACGAGCCGAGGATCGACCCCGGGCGCGGTGACATCGAGATTCTGGAAGTCTGCGAGCGCACGCGCGCGCGCCTGTTCGGCCGTCATCAAGGCACGCATGGCGGGGCGCTGGTCCTGTGAGTTGCCCTTGAAATAGCGCTCCGCGAGTAACGAGATCTTGAGATCGAATGCGGGCCGCAACGGCTGCAGGAGCGTGGCGCGCAGCTCCGGGTTGGCGCTATGAAGCCGGACCTCTTCGGCCAGCGCGAGAGCTCTGTCGACCGAGGTCAGTGCCTGACCGACATCACCGCGCAACCGCTGCGAGCGTGCCAGGGCGACCCACCCCTCAAATTCGTAGGTGGGCAGGTCGTTTGCGTGCAGGGACTTTAGCGCCGCCCGCAGGTCAGCTTCCCCGGCGGCGAAATCCTTGGTCGATATCCTGACGCGGCCGCGCTCGAGCAACGCCCGAGCCCTGACGACCTCATCACCCGGCGCGGCGTGGGCCAGCAGAGTCCTTAGTTGTCCGAGAGCCTGCGCGGTCTGACCCAGCGCCTCGTAGTCCTTGGCAATCTGAATGAGGATGCCGTCTCTGGCGTAGGGCGAAGTGGCGAGAGACAGCGCCTCCTGATGCATCTTCAGCGCTTCGTCGGGGTGCCCCTGGCTTCTCAGGACATTGCCGATAGCGCGCAGGGAATGCACACGCCCGCGACCATCCAGCGAAGGGGTGCGGATCGCCAGAGCCTGTCTGTAGAAGTTGAGCGCGAGTTCCTGGTCGCCGGCGGCTTCATAGACGGAGCCGATGCCATGCAGACAGAGCGCCTGTTCGCGCAGGTCCTGGATGGACTGGTAGAGCTGCAGCGCCTGCCCGTACTCGCGCAGCGCGCCGTCGAGGTCGCCGCTGTCCCACTTGGCGAGGGCGCTGCTCTCGAGGGCAGTAGCAAAGAGCGCGGGGCTTGCGCTCGGAGTGATCAGGCCGAGAGCCTCCGCGTATCGCGGAACCGCATTCGAGACGCGCCCCAGTTCGTACTCGGCAAGGCCGATATTGGTGAGAACCTGTGCTTGTCGCGGCTTCTCTCCGAGCTGCCGGTAGATCGGCAGAGTGCGCTCGTAGGCCTGTATCGCCTCATCATCCCGGCTCTCGTAGTAGAAGGCGAGCCCGATATTGTTCTGGGCCAGCGCCTGGTCGAAGAGCTCACCGCGCTGCGCGTGAAACGTCGCGAGCGCGGCCAGCGTCGCGCGCGCCCGCGCGAGCATCTCGCTGCTTTGACCCGAAACATCGGCGCCTGGAGTTTGAGGCCCCAGCGAAACCGCCATCTCCATCAGGGCGGTTGCGGACAAGGCCTGCGCACGGGCGTCGCCGTATTCATCATCCATCGACGCATACGTTGCCGCCGCTTTGTCCGCCCACAGGTCCGACTGAGTCCAGTCGTACAGGTCCTGGTACAGGACAGCCGCGGCCGCGTGTTGTGCTTGCGCCAGCAACACGGAGGGACCCGACGCTTCGAGCCGGGCTGCCGCGGCCTTGTAAGCGTCGGCTGCCGATGCATACGTACGCGGCGCATCGGCGGCGGCGCCGGCAGCAGTTCCCCAGGTCACCGCCTGACCTACGGCATACGCGGTGTCGGCGGCGGCGAGGATCCGATGCGCGTCGACGCAAGAAATGTCTGGTACTGCAGCGATCGCCAGCACTTGCACCTCGACCGTCCCGCTTACGCCCGCATGTTCCTTGCCAACAACCTCGACGGAATAGGGCGTGTCCTTCCGGGCTGTGAACACGAGACGTTGAATGCCCGAACGTTGAATCGGGCTGTCGGCGCTTGCAACCAGCCCTCCCGCCGCATTTCTGATCTCGAGCGTGACGTCCACACCTTTTTCGCTTGCTAAGGCGATGAGCTCTCTCTGCGTGGAGCTGCGAAAAGCGTTCTTGACGCGCTCTCCGCCGTGGATCTGCACCGTCTGTTCAAGATCGGCCCGCTGATCGGCCAACAGCGGATCACAGGCTGCCGCTGCCGATCCTTGTACGAGCAGCAGCAATGCGAGGCCGCACGCGGGCAGAACCGCGCCAGCCTTCGTTTCGCACAAGAACAACCGTAAGAGCACGCCCGCGTCCGTATTCTCTGGCGTCGGTACGATCCTTCATCTCTGTACGCAGCACAGAGAAGATCGCATTTGTTCAAACCGGGCGCCGGAGTCTAGGCCCCGCAGCAGACCGCTGTCGAGTGATGTGAGAGAAACACCGCAGCAGCGACAGAAGAAATATGACAGGTCGCAAGCCGGTTTCCCGCATTAGCTAGCAGAGAGCGCCGGCGTCGGTGACGCCATTTGCACTCTCTGGCCGCGGGGCTCGCAGGCTGTCTGCTCTCGCTGGATTTACGGAGGCGTGCGTCATGAAAAAACCAGTTACCAGGATCCCTTTACTCACTCGGGCGGCAGTGCCCACGACAGCCGTGGCTTCGAGCCTCTTGTCCCCGCTCGCACTGGGCGCGTCGGGCGATCTCGATCCGACATTCGGTAACGTCGGCCGGGTCGGCCCGCTGCCCGACTTCGCGGGCCCTGCCTGGTCAGTACAGCCCCTCAGCAACGGCGAGGCTATCTTCTCCGGCGGTGAATACGACCGCGGCTGCCATCACCACTATTGCTACTACGAAAGCGACCCATCGGTGTCCAACTTCTCGGGCCGGCTGTCCAGCGCAGGAACGATCGACCTGAGTTTCGCCGCGGCGAAACTCGAAGACATCCAGGTTTTCGATGTCGCCATGCAGCCCGACGGCAAGGTCGTTGCCGTCGGCCGCACATTGAGTAGCAAACGCTCCGCGTTAACGGTATTCCGTCTGCAACCGGGCGGCGCACTCGATACAAACTTTGGCAACGCCGGCATCATGCGTCTGCCTGCTACCGCGCAGTTGCAACACATGGGCAGCTCGGTCGTCCTGGATCCCGACGGTCGAATCGTGGTTGCCGGATCGCAAAGCGACGAGCTCATCGTGTTGCGCCTGCTGGAAAATGGCACGCTCGACGATGGCTTTGGCGCTTCCGGCATCGTCAGCGGCCCTGCCAACGACTCGACGCAAACGCACATTCTGCGGACGGGCGATGGCGGTTATCGAGTACTGACAGGCTTCAGCGACGACGCGAAGCGTCATTGCCGAGTGGTCGCGCTGACTGCCAATGGATCCGTCGCATCCACTTTTGGCGACCAGGGAAGCGCGCTGCTCGACAGCTCTTCCGGAGGTTCGACGAACTGCAATTCGATGGTGGCGCAGTCCGACGGCCGGCTCTTGGTGGCCGGTAACGAGGATGAGCGTGGATTCGCCCGGCGGCTGCTCGTGAACGGCCAACCGGACAACACCTTTGCGGCGAGCGCTGTTTCAAGCGCGCTGAAGGACGCGACGGCGCTGGCTGTCGGCGCGGACGGCCGGGTTGTCGTCGCGGGACGCGGGCCAGATGGCATCCCGGGTGCGCTTGTCGTGCGCATGCAGGCGGACGGTCAACTCGATGTGCTCTTCGGCAACGCTGGCCAAACCTGGATTGATCTGCCAACCGACTATGGCGCGGTGCCTTCCATCCTCGACATGACCGTCCTGCCGGATGGTGGCGTGCTCGCGGGGGGCGGAGGCAGTAACCCGGTAGTCGTGCGCTTGTTGGGCTCGGGCGGCGGTAGTGGCCCCGGCGTCCTGGGGATCAAGACTCCCAGCGTCTCCGCGACCGAGCAGGAGCAGAAGGCCATCGTTACCGTCCGACGCACGGGCGGTAAGTCCGGCAACGTGAGCGTCAAGTATCAGACGCAGACGGGCGGGAGCTCGGCGACGGGTGGTCTGGACTACACGCAGACGGAGGGCCGCCTCGAGTGGGCCGACGGCGACGTCAGCGATCGGCAGATCGTCGTACCGATCGCATCCGATAGCGCTACGGAGGAACCTGAAACGTTTGCCGTGTCGCTCAGCGATCTGCAGGGCGGCGCGGGGCTCGGCACGAGCACATCCATCGTCGAGATCGCCGCGGATGGCGCTCCCTACGGCCAGTTCGCGCTCGAGGTGCTCACGCCGCTCATTAACGAATCGGACGGCTCCGCGCAAGTACTGGTAGAGCGCAATTTCTATTCGAGTGGCCCGGTATCGGTCACGCTTACGCCGAGGGCGGGAACTGCGCAGGCGGGATCTGACTTCGCTTCGGAGCCCATAACGGTCTCGTGGAAGGACGGCGATTCCGCACCAATTCCCGTGACGATCGCCATTCGCAGCAACGGCAGAAGTGAAAATGAGGAAACCTTTGCGGTGACGCTGTCAGATCCCAAAGGTGGAGCGCTCATAGGGCCGCGCGCGACGGGCACCATCTCGATCGCGGCCGACGAACAATCCAGTGGAGGTGGCGGGCAGCTTGGATATCTTTCGCTGCTGTTGCTGAGCGTTGCCAGATTCCTGGGCTATCGCAGGCACCAATAGCGTACGTCCTGCTCCGCGAGATAACGCTCTGCCCCGCGTCCGCGCAGCATGGCGAAGCTCGCGAGCATTCCGGCGTCGGTGCACTTGCCTGCAGCGACGGTGACAGAGCGCGGCGCATCGCGCACCGGCCATCCGGTACGTGGATCGAGCAGGTGCCCGTAGCGAACGCCATCACGAATCAGAAAGCGATGCGTGTCGCCGCTCGTGGCGAGAGCGCCGCGTGACAGCTCGAGGATCATCCGGGCCTCGCGATCCGTGTCCGGACGTTCGACTCCGACGCGCCACGGGCCGTACGGGGGCGCGGCGTTAGCGCACAGGTCGCCACCGAAATTGACCAGAGCCGCGCCGTCGAACGTCGACAGCACGAGCGCGAGCGCACGATCGACCGCGTATTCCTTGCCGATGCCACCGAAGTCGAGCTCCATGCCGGCGGGCATCTCGATCAGGTCGCCATCACGGCGCAATTTGTGAAATCCAACGAACGGCAGCAGCGCCTCGATGGCCGATTGCGTCGGCACGCGGTCGGACCCGTCGAATCTCCAGGCGCGCCGCAGGATCCCGGAAGTGATGTCGAACAACCCGTCGCTGAGCAGATGACACTGCGCAGCGAAGTCCAGCAATGCGCCGGTTTCCCGATCGACCCGAAGCGGCCTGCCGCCGCTGCGATTGATCGCGGTGACGACACTGTCCTCGCGATAGCGGCTGAACTTGCGCTCGATACGCCAGGCTTCCTCCGCAGCGCCGACGCCCACGCGGCGCGCAAGCGCTGCGTCTGCGGTCTCCAGCAGCACCTCGCACGGACTTGCCATTGCCGAAAAGCACACCGCGTGAACACCGTGGCCTCGCGACTCCACGCGCAGGGCAGCGTTCGACTCGGGGGGCGCAGCCAAGGGTTTGCTGCGTTGTGCAATGCTCAGCTGCATGGCGGAATGCGGCGACGCCTTGTCACTCAATACGCGAATCGATAGCCGACCTGCAGCATGAGTGCCTTCAGGCCTGGGTTGAGATCCAGTCCCTGCAGCTCACCGAATCCGGCTGGCACATCCTGAGGACTCTGTTCGTACCCCTCGAGGCGCAGGCTGAACTCGCCTCCGCCATCGAGCTCCATTCCGAACTTCACACCGAGTGTTGCGGCGTTGAACTTGCCGAGCCGCGCATCGGCCGACATGAACTCAGGCACTGCGTCCGTTGAGTTGAGGTACAGGTTGTAAAAATCCGCGGCACTCTGGCTGTAGTAGCGGACGTGCGGCTCGACGTACATGTTGCCGCCGAGCTCCCAGCGATAGCGCAGCTCCGCGGTGCGCGACTTTATGCCCCAGTCATCCGTCATGTAACGCAGCGAGAGATCGAGCACGTCGTCGTGCCCGACTGCGACCTTGTTCTCGAGGAATACGCTCTTGCGCGTGCGGACATCGGGGCGGATCTCGAATCGATAGCCGGTCGTGTTGCCGCTGGTGTCGAGCATCGAGAGAATCTTGTACGGGTCGGTGAGGTAGCCGTTCGAGCGGTCGTAGGTGAAGTTCAATTGTGCGAGCCAGCGCCGGCTCAGGACCTGCGTTACGCCCAGCAGCCCGCCAGCCACGGTCTTCGCCTCATTTCCTCCCTTGAGCAGCAGCGTGTAGTCGCTGCCGCCCACCGGCGCCCCGCCTATGGGGTTGATGCGGTCGTCCTCGAAATTCGCGCCCAAGGAGAGTGTCGTGTTGCGATTGTTGAAATCGCGGGCGATGGCGGCGTTGACCGCGGCAGAAGCGAAGTCGTGCTCGTACGACAAGTCACCGCCAAGCGACAACCGCGCGAACTCGCCCACCCGCTGCTGCCAGTTGACGTTCACAGCCGCACGCTGGTCGCGAAAGGTCGGATCGAGCGGCAGCTCCCCGGGTGCCACCGTGTATAGCGACACGTGCTCCTGCTCCTCATCGACACGCCCGGACGGCGTGCCCGAAGGAGCCTGCAGGCTCGCGCCCGAGGGCGAGGAAAAGGTCTGCGGCTGATTGCTCGGCAACGCACCGTTCGGCGAACCGCCACTCAGGCTGTCGAACGTGAGTTTCAGTGCCAGCTTCCGATCGTCGCCGAAATCCTTGCTGAGGCTGACCACCGGCTCGATTGCCTGGACGCGGTTATGGTCCTCCTGGTAGTAGAGGAGCGCGGAGTCGACCAGCCAGTCGCCATCTGCCGGGGCCGAAGTGTCGGAGCGCGCGGGCGACGAGCTGAGCAGCGCGCAGCTCGCCGCCATCAGCGCCGACTGCACGGCGCCGTTTGGTTTCTTCAATTGCATCCGCAGCCCCCGCCGCCGAACCCGCGACCGCCGCTGGAGGCTTCTTTGCTGAAGTACACGTGATCGTCGATCGCCGCATCGAGCGGGGACGAACTCAGCTGCATCGACTCCTTGGCGAGCAGATCGCGTTGCCACGGCTTGACGCCGATGGAACTGCAGCCGCAGAGCACGACGACCGCGAGCACGGTCGCAAATCCAAGGCACATGCGCATCATGAAAGTCTCCTCCGCTATCGTTCCGCGAGCAGGGCGGTCACCTGCGCATCGAGCGCAGGCTGATCCCCTTCGCGAAATCCGAGATGCCTGAACCGCACGTTGCCGTGGCGGTCGATGACGAAACTGGCGGGCAGGCCGCTCACCTTGAAGGTCTCCGCAATCGCGCCCTGCGGATCGAACACAATGTGGAAGTGCGGGCCCATCTCTCGCAGGAAACGCTCTGCGAGCTCGCGCTCCTGGTCCAGGTTCACGCCCACGACCACTAGCCCACGGTTCGAGTAGGCGCGCTGCATACCATCCATCCACGGAAAGGAGTGGCGACATGGCGCGCACCAGGATGCCCAGAAGTCCAGATAGACGACCTTGCCCCTATAGGACTCGAGGTCGAGACCAGAATCGCTGCGCGCTGCGCCAGGATGCAGCAGTATGATGAACGCGATGAGTGTGCTGGCGCAGACCGTTCTCGCCGCGCGCGCTGCGTAGTTCAAGATGGATGTCCGCTCATGCAGTTAACGCCAAACATGGACCGGGCGCTCGCAAGGTAAGTTCCGCTCGGTTGCAAACGGAGCTGCTTGGACGGGTCAAGGTGCCTCGCGAAATAGGGCCGGGAATTGTTGGACTGTCGCAGGCGCTGAAATCAATCGCACTGACGCCACTGAGCGACAGTCTGGGGGCTGTCGGGGCACCCGCAGAGTGTTACGAACCTAGGATTGTTGACTGTAATCGGTGGAGGCTCATGTATGCGACGTGCTATTCACTCGTACGCGCTGGTCGCTCTGTGCGTAGGCGCGGCCATGCTTGGCGCTGCCCCGGCGGAGGAGGCACCGGCCCCTGGGACGACGTCGGTTGTCTTAGTTACCGGTTCGAGCCGGGGCATCGGACTCGCTCTCGCGAGCGCCTACGCGGTGGCGGGCTGGCATGTGATCGCGACGTGTCGCGACCCCGACCATGCGGTGGACCTCAAGACACTCGCCGCGAGTCACGCCGACGTGACGATCGAGACCTTGGACGTCACCAGCAAGCCTTCGATCGACGCGCTGGTCGCAAAATATCGCGGACGACCCATCGATGTGCTCATCAACAACGCGGGAACGGGAGGAACGTACGACGGCCAGCTGCTGGGACATTTCGACGAGGCAGTATTCCAGGACGTCATGCGCATCAACGCGCTTGCACCGCTCCAGGTCTCCAGCGCGTTTCTAGAGAACGTGAAGGCGAGCCATCAAAAGAAAATCATTGCTATCTCAAGCGCGAGGGGTTCGGTCGCCAAACCCTATCTGGATCACCGAGGTTATTTCTACGACATGAGCAAGAGCGCGTTGAACATGGGAATGCGCAAGCTCCAGAGCGACGTCAGCGACACAGGTGTTGTCGTCGGCATTTTTACCCCAGGAGTGGTCGACACGGACTTAGGTCGCGAGGTGCGCAACGGGGCGGCACCGCCACTCCCGCTCATCACGCCGGCAGAGAGCGCCGCGCACCTTGTTGTCCTTGTCAATAATCTCTCGGCCGCGAACCAGCTTCGGTTCCTCAACTACAAAGGGGAGGAGCTCTCCTGGTAAGAGGCGCTGCTGGGCAAGGGCGGGCAGAATTTGGTACCTTGATGACACACTCGGCGTAGCAAAGCGAGCACCTGACAGCGGCCCGTACGCTCTGCCGACTCAACATAAGAAAAATGGCGGCCCAAGATTCCGCTGAGATCCTGATGCAGCTCTTCCCGACCCCACGCAGCGCGCGCCGCGCGCTGTTAGTCGTGTGCCTCGCGGGAGCTGCGCTCTTGCAGCACCACCCGGCGCACGCACAGGCCGCCGACCCGGCCGACCAGGTTTGCTCCCGTTTTGCGCCCGGCTCCGCGCTCCCCGCGCCGCCCGACCTGTACAGCCAGGGCCGGGTGCTCGAAGTCACGCTCAGGTTCCAGACCGTCACGGATGCCCAGGGCCTGATGCGCTACTGCTACGTGACCAGCGCCGGGCTGCAGGCGCCGACGCTGCACGTCGCTCCAGGCGATCAGCTCATCATCCACTTGCAAAACAACCTGCCGAGCGCAGGACCGCCGCCGATGGGCAGCAGCTCAAACACAGAGTGCTCAGCCGATCCGATGGGCCCCGCCACGACCAACCTGCACTTTCATGGCATGAACCTGCCGCCCACTTGCCACCAGGACGACGTCATCGGCGTGCTGGTGCAGCCGGCGACAACATTTGATTACGTCACCCAGATCCCGGCGGACGAGCCCCCTGGGCTGTACTGGTATCACCCGCATCCGCACGGTTTCAGCGAAGGACAGGTTCTCGGCGGCGCCGCCGGCGCGCTGATCGTCGAGGGGATCGAGAGCGTGAGCCCCGCGGTCGCCGGCCTGCAGCAGCGCCTGTTCGTGCTGCGCGACCAGAAGCGAACGATGCCGCCGGGTCATGCGGCCGGGGAGCCGCTGACCGACCTCTCCGTCAACTACGTGCCGGTGACCTACCCCAACTACGTCACCCCGATGCTGCAGACCCCGGCGGCCAGCCGCGAATTCTGGCGCGTGCTCAACGCCTCCGCGGACGAAATCTTCGACCTGCAGTACCTCATCAACGGCGTGCCGCAGCCGCTGCAGATCGTGGCCATCGACGGCATACCCGTAGGCCACGGCACCGGCGCCATCCAGACGCTCACCGACACGCACTTCCTGCTCGCCGCCGGCGCCCGCGTGGAATTCATCGTGGTCACTCCCAGCACGTCCGATCAGGGACAACTCGTCACCCAGGCCGTCGATGCCGGACCTCACGGTATGCCGTACCCCGCGCGACCGCTCGCGAGCATCACCGCGACGGCTGCGCCTGCGCCCCCGCTTGCCCGCCAGCGGCTCAAGGCCGCGGTGGCGCGCACGCTGCGCTTTGCCACTCTCGCCGCCACCGTGCCCGATGCACAACGGAAGCTCTTCTTCTCCGAAACCTTCGATGACCCGCACGGCCACAACGGGTACTTCATCACCCTCGACGGGCATACGCCGAAGCGCTACGACATGTCGGCACCGCCGGACCTCGTGCTGCACGAGGGAGCAGTCGAAGACTGGACGGTGGAGAATCGGTCGCAGGAAGATCACGTCTTCCACATCCACCAGCTGCACTTCCAGATCCTGGCGATCAACGGCACGGCCGTGTCCGATCCGGCGCTGCGCGACACGGTCAACGTGCCGCACTGGAGCGGCGCGGGTCCCTACCCCAGCGTTACCCTGCGCATGGACTTTCGCGACCCCGCGATCGTCGGCACGTTCGTGTATCACTGCCACCTGCTCTCGCACGAAGATCACGGCATGATGGCGACACTGCAGCTGCTGCCCGCCGGAGTTGCAACCTCAACCTCGCTCGCTTCGTCCGCGACGAGCGTGAACGTCAATGTGCCACTGACCCTGACCGCGACGGTCACCCCCGCGACCCTCGAAATCCCGCTCACCGGCACGGTGCAGTTCAGCATGGACGGCGTGCCGCTTGGCAACCCGGTCACGGTAGCGAACGGGCAGGCCGCGTACACGACTTCGTTCGCCGTGAGCGGCAAGCACGCAGTCAGCGCGTCCTATTCCGGGGATGCCGACTGCAAAGAGTCGCAATCCGAGGAGGTCGCGCTGTCGGTCGAAGACTTCAGCTTGAGTTCTCCGCCGATCGTCATCCCGTCGCCGGGTCAGTCGGGCCGCGCGACGATCACGCTTGCGGCGACCAGCGGCTTCAATTCGCGGGTGGATTTCTCCTGCTCGCTGCCGGATTCGTTCAGCGGCGCCGGCTGCGCGGTGAATCCGGCCGCACTCACCAGTGCCGGCACGACGGTGCTCACCGTGACGACGAGCGCAGCGCACGGGCGCCTGGGGTCGGCCATTGGCGCCCCGACGCTCGCCATCGGACTTGCGGCCGTGACCGGCAACTGCGCCTGGAGCGGTCTGCTGCGCCTGTCGCGGCGCCGGCACGCGCCCTGTGCGACGCACACCGCAGCGCCTGCTGCCCGCCGCCGACGGCTCGCGCGCTGGGTGTTGTGGCTGCTCGTACCACTGCTCGCGCTCGGCTGCAGCTCCAACGGTGGCGGTGGCCGCGGTACGCCAGCGGGAACCTACGACGTCACGGTCACCGCGACCGCCGCGCAGGGCATGCCACAACTGCAACATGCGCTGACGGTGGCAGTCGAAGTGCACTAGGAGTGGAGAGCAGCCGCGGGCGCGGCGCTACGATGATCGCATCGCAAGGGTAACGCGATCAGACGCCATTCCTGGCTCAGGAGCGCAGCGCTCTGACGCCTTGGCTACTGCACCTTGACGCGAATCAGCTCCGCCCGGTTTTCGTCGAGCACGTGCACGGCGCAGGCGATGCAGGGATCGAAGCTGTGGATCGTGCGCAGGATCTCGAGCGGCTGCTTTGCATCGTGCAGGGTATGGCCGACGAGCGCGGCCTCGTAGGCGCCGGGCTGGCCGGCGGCATCGCGCGGACCCGCGTTCCAGGTGCTCGGCACGACGGCCTGGTAGTTGGCGATCTTACCGTCCTCGATCACGACCCAGTGCGCCAGCGCGCCGCGCGGCGCTTCCATGAAGCCCGCTCCGCGAGCCTGCCGCGGCCAGGACGACGGATTCCACAGTCGCTCGTTGAACGTGCGCGTCTCGCCCTTGCGGATATTGGCGATGAGGGCGTCGTACCACCCCTGCATTGAATCCGCGAGAAACTTCGTCTCGAGCGTGCGCGCCGCGACGCGACCGAGAGTCGAGAAGAGTGCAGTGACGGGCAGCTCGAGCTTTTGCAGCGTCGAGTCGACCAGCGCCTTGGCCTGCGCGTTGCCCTTTGCATAGAGCAGGAGCATGCGCGCAAGCGGCCCGACCTCCATCGCCTTGCCCTTCCAGCGGGGCGACTTGAGCCATGAGTAGCCCTGTTCGACCTGAAGCTGCTCGTACGGAGGTGTTGGCCCGGTGTAGTGCAGCTTGGTCTCGCCCGCGTAGGGGTGCAGTCCATGGTCCTTGCCCACGGAATACTCATAATAAGAGTGGGCCACATATTCCTGGATCTGCTCCGGATCTTTGAGATCAACCGGCTCGACATGCGAGAGGTCGCGGTTCAGGATCGCACCCCGCGGAAACAGATAGTCCTCCGGATGGTCCATGCCGCGCGCGGGCAGATCGCCGAAGCACAGGAAATTGCCGAGCCCTTCGCCTTGCTGCCCCCAATCCTTGTAGAAGCTCGCGATGGCAAGCGTGTCTGGCACGTAGGCCTGATCGACGAACTCGCGCATGCGAGTGATGATCGATTGCACCTGCCCCAGGCGCTTGGCATTGATCGCGGAGTCCGAGTCGAGGTCGATCGGGTTCGGCGCGCCGCCCACCAGGAAGTGCGGGTGCGGATTCTTGCCGCCGAAAATGGTGTGCAACTGTGCGACTTCGCGCTGCCAGGCGAGCGCGTCGAGATAGTGCGCCACCGCGAGCAGGTTCGCTTCGGGAGGGAGCTTGTAAGCCGGATGGCCCCAGTAAGCATTGGCGAAGATCCCGAGCTGACCGGACTCGACGAAGTCCTTCACCTTCTTTTGCACCTCGGCGAAGTGTCCGGGCGAGGAGCGTGCATACGGCGAAAGACTCTGTGCGAGCTCCGAAGTCGCGCGCGGATCGGCGCTGAGCGCGGATACCACGTCCACCCAGTCGAGCGCGTGCAGGTGGTAGAAGTGCATCACGTGATCGTGGATGTACTGGGCACCGATCATGAGATTGCGCACCAGGTCCGCGTTCGGTGGCACCTCATAGCCCAGGGCGTCCTCGACGGCGCGCACCGAGGCGATGCCGTGCACCAGCGTGCAGACACCGCAAATGCGCTGAGCGAAAGCCCAGGCGTCGCGCGGGTCGCGCCCACGCAAGATCAGCTCGATTCCGCGCACCATCGTTCCGGACGAATAAGCCTCGGCGATCTTGTCGCCATCCATCGCGACTTCGATGCGCAGGTGTCCTTCGATGCGCGTGACGGGGTCGACGACGACACGATTGCTCATGCGGCTGCTCCCTTGGTGGCTGCGGGTGCGGCGAGGTTGTCGGCTACGAGCTCCACCAGGCTCTCGACCGGCACAGTCCAGTTGTTCTGCTGGGCGCCGACGGCGAAAGTCATGCGGCAGCTCCCGCAGCTCGTCACCACCGCTTCAGCGCCGGTAGCATCGAACTGCGCGCGCTTGATCTTGAACGCCGCGGCGCGCAGCGGCGCCGCACGTCCGATCAGGAACACGCCCGCACCGCCGCCGCAGCAGTAGTTCGTGGTGCCCTTCGACTCCGTCTCTCGCAGCTCGACCCCGAGCGCCGCGAGGGCCTTGCGTGGTTCATCGAACACGCCCCCTTTGCGGCCGAGCTTGCACGGATCATGGAACGTAACGCGCTTGCCCTTCCCCATGGGCTTCAGCTTCAGTCGCCCGCTCTCGAGCTCGCGCCCGATCAGCTCGGAGATGGCGAGCACTTGAAACGGGAACTCACGTGCCACCTCGTTCGGTCCCTCCCAGCGCAAGGTCGGGTACGCATGGCCGCACTCGGGCACGATCACAAACTTCGCGCCGCAGGCGAGCGCTGCATCGAAGATGCGCTGCGTCAACTGCCGCTGCAGGGCCTCATCGCCCGACAGCGCGCCGGCATTTGCGGCCTCGAAGCCGCTGCTCGCGAACGTCCAATCGAGACCGAGATGGTTCATGATGCGCGCCGTGGCGGCGAGCGAGCGCCGATAGATCAGTAGGTCCGGCGCAGTCGTGAGCAGCAGATAGTCCGCCTTCGTCTTGTCCAGCGGGGCGTTGATGCCCTGTGCACGCAGCTCCCCTAGTGCCTGGCGCAACTTCTCGACGCCGGCGCCGAAGATCGCGCCCGTGCTTTTCTGCTCGGCATCGAGCGCACGCAGCTCCGCCGGGGCCAGGCCGGCAGCAGCGAGCGCCTGGCGCGTGATATGCACGCCGCGCGACAGATAAACCCCCAGCGGACAGATCATGTCGCAGCGCCCGCATTCGGTGCAGGAATCGAACACCAGTTCCTGCCACTCCTCGAGCTCAGCGAGTGTCAGGTCGCGTGTAAACAGCCGGTGAAGCAAACGCAGCGGGGCGAGCTCGCGCCGATAAATCTTGCGCAGGAGCTTGAGCTTGTGAATCGGCGCATAGCGGCCCTCGCGCGTGCCCTCGTAGAAATGACAGGCCTCCGCACACATTCCGCAGTGCAGGCAGGACTCCAGATCGAGCGCGACCTGTGCGTCGGTCTTCTCGATGAACACACGCTTGGCACGCTGCACGCGTTCGTCCGCTGACAGGTCGACACGCGGAGCGGAGCTTGCGAGCCGGGCCATTCCCTGCGCGAGATTCTCCAGAGCCGCGCGCTCCTCTGCGGCTGCGGTCATGGTGTTCATGCTTTCACTCCGCGGCGCGCGTACGTGGCGCCGGTCTGGAACCGCAACGGCAGACCGGTTACACAATGGAAGATCTTGCCGAAGGGCAGCCAGATCATCAGCGCCTCCACGCTCAGGATGTGCAGCGCGATCATCGTCTCGTGCTGCTGCGGAAACAGGTGCGCATAGGTCACGAGCCCCGTGACCAGTGGCGCGCAGGTGAGGAGCACGCTCACATAGTCATCGAAGTCGGAAATGACCTTGAGCACCGGATGGATCATCCGCCTGAGGAGCAGCGCGACCAGGATCGCGAGCGTGACGGCGGCGAGAATCATGATGGCCTGGTTGGGCAGACCCGGCCAGCCGAAGCGGAGGATCGACTTGAGGAACGGGATATGCGGCCCGAAGAACAGGAACGTCGCAAAGAAGCCGAGATGCCAGGCATATCCGGTGATGTGCTGGAACGTAATGTTCTTCTCGAGCTCGTGCGGTGGCACCGAACGCATCGCCACGGCACGCAGGCCTGCCACGATGCGACTGTCACCGCGGGGTGTCGAGCGGTCCCTGCGTCGTGCGAGCAGAACAGTTCCGCTCAGGCGCCAGACGATGCCGATCACCATCAGGGACATGGCCCAATACATCGCGGGGCCGCGCGCAAAGTCGAGCAACGTCATTGCGATTGCTCCCCTTGCTGTGCCTGCTTCTGGCGGCGCCGTGCGAGCGCTGCCGCAGCCACTCCGACGGCTGCGCCGGCCGCAGCGGCCGCTCCTATCGTGGCAGCGTTGCCCCAGCGCGCCGTCGACAGTGCGTCGTAGAAACCGCCCTTGTCCCAGAAATTCGGCTCCGCGCAGCCGATGCAACCGTGGCCGGCCTCGATAGGAAAGCTCGTACCGGCATTCCACTTGATGGTGGCGCAGGCGTTATGGGTGATCGGCCCCTTGCAGCCAAGCTTGAACAGGCACCAGCCCTTGCGCGCGCCTTCATCATCGAAGGATTCAGCGAACTGCCCGCGCTCGTAGAACGGGCGGCGATAGCAGCGATCGTGGATGGTTTGCCCGTAGAAGGCGAGCGGTCGGCCGAGCTCGTCGAGGTCAGGGATCTTGCCAAAGGTCAGAAACTGGGCCAGCACGCCGGTGATCACCACCGGAATGGGTGGGCACCCCGAGATTTTGATGATTGGCTTGTCCTTGATGAGATCGCTGACGGCAACTGCACCCGTGGGATTCGGCTTGGCGGCGGGGATACCGCCGAATGACGCACACGTTCCAATGGCGACGATAGCAGCGGCGCCCTTGGCCGCATCGCGCAGCAGGTCAACGTTGCTCACGCCGGCGATGGTTGAATAGCCGGGATTCCCCATCGGAATCGAGCCGTCGACCGCGAGCAGGTATTTGCCCCAGTTCTCCTTCATCGCGTTGCGCCGCGCTTCCTCCGCCGCCTCGCCGGCCGCCGCCTGTATGGTGTGCTGATAGTCGAGCGAGATGGCCTCGAAGATCAGGCCCTCGAGTGTCGGGCTGTCGGCGCGCGTGATGGATTCGGTGCAGCCGGTGCATTCCTGGAAAGGGAGCCAGATGACCGATGGTCGCCGCGCCTTTGCAAGCGCCGCCGCGATCTCCTGTGCCATCGCTGGAGGCAGCGCCATCCAGGAAGCCGCCGCGGCACAGAACTTGAGGAGCCCGCGGCGCGTCACTCCGCGCCCGCGCAAATAGTCACCCACGAGAACGTCGCGCATGTTTCCCCCTGTTTTGAGCTGGGGCCAACTGTTCAGCTTTCTAACACGCCGGGTGAGCCTTCCCTATTCGTATTTGGCGCAGTCTGCCGCGACGCGGCGGTCCCGCTCATGAACCGCACTTCACGGGCGATGCGCTCGCGGCTCTCGCGCACCTCCTCGACCTGGGAGCGGATGATCTCCGGAACGAAAGTGATCTCGATCAGGCGTCCGCTGATCTCGCCGGACGGATCGTGGTGCGTGACGATCCACACGCCCGGGAAGCGGCTCTCGTTCACGGTGGATCGGCCGCCCGCGTCGAGCTCGGCACGCACCTCGCCCGTCCCCAGGAACTCCAGAATGCGCCCCTCCTCGCCCGGAGCGAGTGGCACGCCGCGCAGATCGACGATCGATGCCTGCCCGAGCTCGAGGAGTCGCTCGAGCGCGTGGCCGATCTCGTGCAGCAGCGGCTCGACGTTGCCGCTGGCGAGCTCGACCGTCACCGGAATGCCGGCTAATGCGCTCATGGCCTGCTCTCTCTCTCGCCGAGCCAGCGCTGCAACACGCCGCGCGCCATCAGGACCGCAGGTGCCACGCCTCGCTCTACCTCTGCGCTCAGCTCCTCGCCCAGCTCGGTAGTTGCCGGCTCCACCCCAACCAGCGCGCGACGGCGTGGAAACCTCCCGGTGAGCCGCGCCATGTCGAGCGCGTCGCGCAGCCCGATCTCGTGCACGCTGCCGCGCCGTCCCGTCAGAAAGCGATCCATCGCCTCGTCCTCGAAGCAGCGCACGCTGCCGGGACGCTCGGCCATGTGCACCGCGTCGATGACCAGGAGGTCTGTCGCCTCCTCAATGAGCCCCGACAGCATGAAACCGATCGTGCCGCCATCGACGAACCTGAGGCGGCCATCCCCCTCATGTCCCTGTTCCAGTGCGCGCAGTACATGGACGCCGACGCCGTCATCGCGCAGCAGCACGTTGCCGACGCCGAGCACCAGCACCTGTGGGGCTGGACTATCCGGATTGCCTGACTCCATGCGCGTATGGTCGCTCGGTCGCGGCACGAGTCGAGTACGTACTTGTACGCACGCTGGGCGCGGGTGAGCGCGCGTAGCATCACTGCATGTGTCTTGCAATTCCGATGCAAGTGCGCGCGATCGAGGGCCTGCAGGCCGAGTGCGAGATCAAGGGCATCCGGCGCTCGGTCAGCCTGTTCATGCTGCAGGGCGAGCCGGTTGAGCCCGGCGACTTCGTGCTGGTGCACGTGGGCTATGCGATCCAGAAGCTCGCCGAAACCGAGGCGCGCTCGACGTGGGAACTCTACGACGAGATGCTGGCCGCCGATGCATGAACTCGCGATCTGCCAGGCATTGCTCGATGAAGTGGAGCGTGTCGCTCGGGCACAGCAGGCCGAACGAGTTGCCGCGGTGCGCGTGCGCTGTGGCGCGCTCGCCGGGGTCGAGCCTGAGCTCTTGCATCGCGCCTACGAGGTGGCACGAGCCGGCACGCTCGCCGAACATGCGGCGCTGACCATCGAGGAATCGCCCGTGCGCGTTTACTGCCCGCGCTGCGAGAGCGAGAGCGCCGCCCCGGTACAGCGTCTGGTTTGCCCCACATGCGGTGAGTGGCGCACTAAGGTGATCGCGGGCGATGAACTCTTGCTCATGAGCGTCGAACTGATCGCTGCAAACGCTGCGCGGCCGTAAGGGAGGAGCTAAACATGTGCCAGGACTGCGGATGCTCCGCGACGGCGCCAGAGCACGTGCCGCTGGTGAAACCTCTGCTCGAGCGCAACGATGCGGAGGCGCGCCATAACCGGGCGCACTTCGATGCGCACGGGGTGTTGGCGGTGAATCTGATGTCAGCGCCCGGCTCCGGCAAGACTCTGCTGCTCGAGGCGACGATCCGCGCGGTGCGCGATGAGCTCCCCTGTGCCGTCATCGAGGGCGACCTTGAAACCGATAACGATGCGGCGCGCATCCGCCGTCATGGCGTCCCTGCGATTCAGATCACCACCGGCTCAGCCTGCCATCTGGATGCGCACATGGTGCATCACGCGCTGCACGAGATCGATCTCGACGGGCTGGCGCTGCTCTTCATCGAAAACGTCGGCAACCTCGTGTGCCCGGCCAGCTTCGCACTCGGGTCACATCGCGACGTGGTGCTCGTATCAGTGACCGAGGGCGACGACAAGCCGGCCAAATACCCCGTCATGTTCCGTCATGCCGACCTCGTGCTCGTGACCAAGTCCGACCTGCTCGGCGTGATCGATGACTTCGAGGTGGCGAACATCGCACGTCACGTGCGCGCGCTCGGCAATGCGGCGCCCGTGGTGGCAATTTCGGCCCGTACGGGAGCGGGTCTCGAAGTCTGGCTCGACTGGCTGCGCGGACAGAGTGCCACGCAGCGCAGCGCCACCAATGCGGCAGTCGCGACAAGAGCAGTCGGATGACGCGCATGCCGGTCACCGCCGCTCACTGGCTGGAGCGCATTCGCGCGCTGCCGTTGCCGCGGCCGGTGAAGATTCTCAACGTCTGCGGAGGTCACGAGCGCTCCATCAGCGCCGCGGGCCTGCGCGCCGCGCTGCCGCCACAGATCGAGCTCATCCCCGGTCCGGGCTGCCCGGTGTGCATCTGTCCCGAGGAAGATATCCACGAAGCGATTCAGATCGCGCGCAGCGAAAGCGTAACCGTGGTCGCGTACGGCGACATGCTGCGCGTGCCGGTCAATGCACCGCGCAGCGAGCCCCGCTCGCTCGAGCAGGCGAAAGCTGCCGGTGCGGACGTGCGCCCGATCGCCAGCCCGATGGATGCCGTGCGCATCGCGCGCGCGAACGCGGGCCGGCCCGTGGTGTTCCTGGCTGCGGGCTTCGAGACGACGACCGCACCGTGCGCGGCCATGCTCGCCCAGGGCGCGCCGGACAACCTATATGTCCTGCTCTCCGGCCGGCGCACCTGGCCGATCGTCGCCCAATTGCTCGAGAGCGGCACCGCCGCCTTCGATGCTCTGGTGGCACCGGGACACGTTTCGACCGTGATGGGACCCGAAGAGTGGGAGTTCGTGGCCACGCGGCACCGGATGCCTGCGGCGATCGCCGGTTTTACGCCGGACACTCTGCTCGCGGCGACCTATTCCGTGCTCAGGCAGCTGCAGGAGGGACGACCCTTCCTCGACAACTGTTATAGCAGCGCCGTGCGGCCGGGCGGCAATACCGCCGCGCGACGTTTTCTGGAGCGCGTGATGAGCGTTGTCGATGCGAACTGGCGCGGCATCGGCGTCGTGCCGCAATCGGGCTTTGCCTTGCGGCCCGAGTACGCGGCGCACGATGCGCGCGTGCGGTTCCCCGATTACCGCGACCTGGCGCGCAAGCGCGCCGGTCAGATGCCACCGGGCTGCGACTGTGCCCAGGTCGTGCTGGGACGCATCCGCCCGAACGAATGCCGACTCTACGGAGTCGCCTGTACCCCCCACCATCCCATTGGCCCCTGCATGGTCTCCGATGAGGGGGCGTGTCGGATCTGGTGGGCGAGCGGTGTGCGCGAGCCCGCGCGTCCGCGGCGTGCAGCCGCCGGCTGAGTGTGTGGCTGCTCCGTCGGCCGTCGCGAGGCATCTGGTCCTGACCGGTCACGTGCAGGGAGTCGGCTTTCGCCCGTTCGTTTATCGACTCGCGCATCGCCATAACCTCGACGGCAGCGTCTGTAACCGCCTGGGTGAGGTCGAGATCGTCGTGCAGGGTGAATCGCGCGCCGTGGCGGCGTTCGCGCGAGACGTCATCGTCGGTGCACCTCCGCTCGCCGCGCCGCGCCTGGCGCTCGATGAGCCCTTGTCAGTCGATCAGAACCTCCGCGGCTTCCAGATTGCCGCGAGCGAAACCGGCCGCGCTGCACGTATTTTCGTGCCTGCCGATCAGTTCATGTGTGAGGACTGCCGGCGTGAGCTCGAGGATCCGCACAACCGGCGCCATCGCTATCCCTTCATCAATTGCACGCAGTGCGGCCCGCGCTACACGCTGATCGAGCGCCTCCCGTACGACCGGCCGAACACCACGCTCGCGCATTTCACGCTCTGTGCGGAGTGTGAGCGTGAATATCGAGATCCCCTCGATCGGCGCTATCACGCTGAGCCCATCGCCTGCCCGCGCTGCGGTCCGCAAGTCGAGCTGCGCGAGGGCAGCCGGCGCATCGCGCGCGATGCGGCGCTCGCGCGAGCTCTCGAGCTGCTGCGCAACGGCGCCGTCCTCGCCGTCAAGGGTGTGGGCGGCTATCACCTGATGTGCGACGCTAAGAATGAAGCGGCTGTTCACGCTCTGCGTCTGCGCAAACGGCGCCCCGACAGGCCGCTTGCAGTGATGTTTCCGCGGCGTGGCGCGGATGGCCTGGACGCGGTGCGCGAGGAGGCGCTGCCGAGCGAAGCGGAAGCAGCGCTCATCGGCTCACCGGCACGTCCCATCGTGCTGGTGACACGCAAACGCGACGCGCGCCTCGCGCCCGGCATCGCGCCCGGTTTGTCCGAGTTCGGCGTGTTCCTGCCTTACAGTCCCTTGCACCAGCTGTTGCTGGAAGGATTCTGCGGGCCGCTCGTTGCGACATCGGGCAACCTGAGCGGTGAGCCCGTGATCACGGATGAGACGATGGCTCAGGAGCGGCTGGCGCCGCTGGTCGACGCTTTCCTGCATCATGACCGGCCGATCGCGCGCCCCGCCGACGATTCTGTCTGCCGGCGTATCGCCGGGCGCATGCGGCGGCTGCGGATCGGACGGGGGCTGGCGCCATTGGAGATCGATCTGGCGTTCGATGTCCCGCGGCCACTGCTCGGCGTTGGCGCGCATCTCAAGAACTGCGTGGCGCTGGCATGGGAGCGCCGCGTCGTGGTTTCGCCGCACATCGGCACGTTGAGCAGTCCGCGCGCGCTCGCCGTCTTCGAGCGCACGATCGAGGATCTGCAGCTACTCTACGGCGTGCACGCCGCGGGCATTGCCTGTGACGCGCATCCTGGTTATGCGAGCACGCGCCACGCCCTGCGCACGGGTCTGCCGCTCACCCGCGTCTGGCATCACCACGCGCACGCCGGCGCGCTGGCTGCAGAGTGGCCTCAGGAGCGCGATTGGCTCGTATTTGCCTGGGATGGCGTTGGGCTTGGCGAGGATGGGACGCTCTGGGGCGGCGAGACGCTTGCCGGCTCACCTGGACACTGGTCGCGCGTCGCGAGTTTCCGCCCGTTCCGGCTTCCCGGCGGCGACCATGTGGCGCGCGAGCCCTGGCGTACCGCGGCTTCGCTCTGCTGGGAGAGCGGACGCGAGCCCGGTGACCTGCCTCCGGAATCGGTGCTGCTGCGGCGTGCCTGGGCGAGTCACATGAATGCGCCGTGGTCCACCGCCGCCGGGCGGCTATTCGATGCCGCCGCGGCGCTCGTGCTCGGTATCCGGCGCACGAGTTACGAAGCACAGGGTCCCATGCAACTCGAGGCGATCGCCGCGCCAGCTGCACCGACACAACCGTTGCCCGTGGCCTTGGAGGCGGGAGGTCTGCTGCGCGTGGACTGGGCACCGCTCCTCGATGTGCTCGGCGACGGGACGCGCAGCGCGGCCGAGCGCGCCGGCTATTTCCACGATGCCCTCGCCCACACGATCCTCAGCATCGCAGAGCACGAACGTGCGAAGCACCACGACTTTGCGGTGGGCTTGACGGGCGGGGTGTTCCAGAACCGGCGGCTCGCGGACACGGCACTGGCGCTTCTCGAGCAGGCAGGCTTCCGTGTGCGCCTGAGCGAGGCCCTCCCCTGCAACGATGCGGGCATCGCGTTCGGACAAATCGTCGAGGCGGCAGCGCGATGATCGATATCCTGATCGCTGAGTACCTGCGCTACGCGGATCATGCGGCGCTGCGCCTCGAACCGGTGCCGGCAGGCTTCTTGCTCCCCCCGCCAGATCCTGCGCGTCGCTATCTCCTCTACGTGCACGTACCCTTCTGCCCGAGCTTGTGCCCCTTCTGTTCGTTCCATCGGGTCGTGCTGCGCGAGGACAAGGCGCGTCGTTATTTCGCCGCACTGCGCACGCAGCTCACGCAGTACGCCGAGGCGGGTTTCCGGGTCGGCGGCGTTTACGTCGGCGGCGGCACGCCCACGGCAGTTCCGGACGAGCTCGAGCACACGCTCGAACTGATCAACGCGCTCTTCGGTCGCCAGGCCTTCTCCGTCGAAACCAATCCGAGCGATCTCACGCCTCCTGTGATCGCGATGCTCCAGCGCGCGGGTGTCGAGCGACTCTCGGTCGGTGTGCAGAGCTTTGACGATGATCTCCTGCGCGCGATGGGGCGCTACGAGAAGTACGGCTCCGCGGCCACCATTCGCGAACACCTGGCAGCCGCGGCCGATGCCTTTCCGACGCTCAACGTCGACATGATCTTCAATCTGCCGGGCCAGACGCGCACGATGCTCGAACGCGATCTGGACACTCTCGCGGGCGAGCTGAAGGTACGGCAGGTGTCCTTCTACCCCCTGATGGTAGCGAGTTCGACACGCCTCGCAATGCGGGAACGCATGGGCGGCTACGGCGCCAATCGCGAGCGCGAGTACTATCAGGCGATCCAGCGGCGTCTCGCGCAGGATTACCGGGCATCGTCCGCATGGTGCTTCTCACGCGGCCAGGCGACGAGCGACGAGTACATCGTGACCGACGACGAGTACATCGGCGCCGGCAGCGGCGCGTTCGGCTACTACCAAGGCCTGGTGTACTCGAACACGTTCTCGCTGAATCGGTACGCGCAGCTCGCCGGCGACCGCCGCTCGCCCGTGACGATGGCGCGGAAAATGAACGAGCTCGAGCGCATGCGTTACGATTTCCTGACGCGCCTGTTCGGCCTGTCGCTCGAGAAGGCTTTTGTACGACGCAAATACGGTAGGCACTTCGAGCGCAGGCTGTGGCGGGAAATAGCGTTCTTTCGGGCGATCGGTGCGCTGCGCGACATGGGCCCGCGCCTGGAGCTTACCGAGCGTGGCATGTACTACTGGGTGGTAATGATGCGCGAGTTCTTCACGGGCGTGAACCGCTTTCGCGAGCAGATGCGCCTCAACATCCACCGTGAGCTCGACGTCGAACCTGCGGCTCGCGCGCAGGCGCCAGTGTCTGAACGCGCACGCCCCCGCGTCGCACGACTTTGAGTCACTCCATGGACGACTCACACATCGGGCTGGCGCACGGCAATGGCGGCCGCTTCATGCGCGAGCTCATCGCGCAGGTGTTCCTGCGCCACCTCGCCAATCCGGCGCTCGACGCCGAGGCCGATGCCGTGCCGCTCGCGCTCGCCGATGGCGAGGTGATGCTCACGACCGACGGCTTTACGGTGCAGCCGCTCGAGTTTCCCGGAGGGACGATCGGCTCGCTCGCGGTACACGGGACAGTGAACGACCTCGCTGTTGCTGGCGCGATACCGCTCTACATGAGCCTGAACGCGATCATAGAGGAAGGCTTCGAGATCGCGAGACTCGAGCGCATCGTCGAAAGTCTCGCCTCCGCTGCGCGCGCAGCCGCCGTGCAGGTCGTGGCAGGTGACACAAAGGTCGTGCGGCGCGGTGAAGGTGGCGGTCTTTACCTGGTGACGACGGGAGTCGGTATACGTCCGCGTGACCTGCGTCTCGGGCTGAGTGAGGTGCGCTCAGGCGATGCCCTGTTGGTGAGCGGTCCAGTCGGCGATCATGGCATCTCCGTGTTGCTCGCGCGTGAGGAGTTCGGACTGCGCGGTGACCTAGCCTCCGATGCGGCCAGCGTTCTGCCACTGACTCAGGCGCTGCTCAGCGTTCCGGGCCTCAGGTTCATGCGTGACCCAACCCGTGGCGGGCTCGCCACGGTCGTGCATGAGATTGTCCGCGCGAGCGGCTTCGAAGCGCGCCTCGATGAACCCGCGATCCCCGTCCGTGCAACGGTGCGCAGCGTGTGCGACACCCTCGGCTACGACCCGCTCTATCTCGCCTGCGAAGGGCGCGTCGTTGCGGTCGTGGCGCCGGAGCACGCATCGCGCGCGCTCGATGCGCTGCGAGCGCAGCCCGCGGGGCGCGATGCCGCGATCATCGGCAGGTTGGGCGGCGCCGGCACGCGCGTCGTGCTGCGAACCGAGCTCGGCGGCGAGCGCTACGTGGAGGAGCTTGAGGACGATCCTCTGCCCCGCATCTGCTGAAGCGCCTCAGGCTTGCGGTGCGTAGAGCGGGGTGATGTCGACGTAGATGTAGTACTCGGCGATCCGGTCCCCGCGCAATACCAGCGTGTCGACAAAGGGCAGCGTGATCTCGGTGCCGTCCAGCCGGGTATAGGTCACGGAACCCTCGACAGCGACAGCTTCAGCCGCGGGCCAGACGCGCCCGAGCTGATGACGCGAGCGCCGGATGCTGGCGAAGAACTGCTTTACGGCCTGTTCGATCGCGCTGCGGCCCTGCACGGGGGGTGCATTGCCGAAGCGAAACATCGCATCGTCTGTGAGGTAAGCGCAAAAACGACTGGCATCGGCCGCGTCGATGGCACCGAAGAGCGAGGGCAGCCATTCGGCTGCGCGCATCGCTACGAGAGTCTGGCCCTTCTTCACCGCGGCCTCCTGTTTGCGCGCTGCCATCTATTGCTGGCTGCCGTAGAACTGAACCAGCGCCTCGAAGTCCGCCGCGCTCAGCTTGCTGAGTTTCTCCTTCATTTTCTTTGGCTGCGGGCGCTCCCCACTTGCGAACTGGGTGAAGGTCCCCTGCAGGTAAGGCATCCACTGGCCCGCGAGAATGCTCGCGTCGGCATCGGCATCCTTGCCCTTGCCGGTGTGGCACTTCTCGCAATCGCGTGCGTGGATCTTGCCGCCTGCGGTCGCTTTGACGGCATCGATCCCTTGTTTCGCCGGCACGAAGGTTTGCCCGGCGAAATGCTTGGCGACGCCTTCGGTGTCTGCCTCGGAAAGCTTCTCAGCCACGGCGCACATGTCAGTCGCGGCGCGCTTGGTGTCGCCCTGGCGATACTCGGATTTCGGGCAGGGCCGCCCCTTCTTCTTATAGCTGAGCAGGTAGTCCGTATGCACTCCCGAGGAGATGCCGGCGATCGTCGGCACGTCCGACCAGGCGCTCACGCCTTTCGAACCATGGCAGCCTTCGCAGTCCTTGACGATGGCGGTGACGTCTGCACGCGCCGCTCCCATGGCGAGCAATGCCACCCCGATCCAAAAACAGCTTCGAACCATGATTATTCGTCTCCTCTGGTACTTGGTGAGTAAGTTCACGCGCCGCGCCATGCCCACACCGCGAGCCATAGGCAACCCACGGAATGAATCGCCAGCGTGCGCTCGATGGCGCTCTTGAGAGCCGCACGCCCCTCCGCTACCGGCCGCACCGCACGCGAATTGGCGAGCGCGAGAATAAAGAGGAGTGGCGGCACTATCAGCGTGAACGGACTCACGAGGTTGACAGCGACCGCCGCGACGATGGCGATGAGTGCTCCGAGATGCAGGCCGACGTAGACCCAACGCGCTCCGGTAATGCCGAGACGAACCGGCAACGTGCGCTTGCCCGCCGCGGCGTCAGCCACGACGTCGGGCACTTCGTTGATGAGCAGGATGGCCGTCACCCATAGGGCGACGGGAACTGAAATCAGCAGAGCCGCGGAATCCACGACTCCGGATTGCAGCCAGGCGGCGCCGGTGACGGGAAGAACGCCGAACGCCACCCCGATGGCAAGCTCACCGATGCCGCGGCCCGCGAGCTGCACCGGGCGCAACGAATAGAGCGTCGCGAGCGTGACGCCCGCCAGGCCGAACGCGAGGACCAGCGGGCTCTTGAGCCACGCGAGCAGCGCGCCGCAGAGACAGGCGGCGACAAGCAGCCCGATACCAAAGCGTCGCATGGCGCGTGCGCTCAGGATGTCGTTCTGAATGAAACGCGAGCCGCCCGTGTAGGGGAAGATGCGCTCGGTGTTGGCGCGGTCGGTGCCGCTCTCGTCGTCCGCGACGTCGTTGATCACGTTGGCGCCCGCGTGCACCAGCATCGTCGCGAGCAGCGCGAGCGTGGCCACGCCAAGATCGAGTGTGCCGCTCACCGCGTGACCCCAGGCGCTGCCGACGACGACCGGAAGCACGGATGCCGGGAAGAAGGCCGGCCGCATTGCGCCCCAGTAGCGACGCAAGATGCGTCCGGGCGCGTTGCCGAGCAGCTCAACGGCAAGAGGTTCGGAGGCTTGCGACATGGCGCTACTCCTTCGTTTCAGGACTTGCTTCGTGCACGCGCACATTCTCTTCGAGCTCGTACAGCTCGAGCTGCTCCTCGACGAAACGCAGCGCCTGCTCGAGCTCCGGCATCAGCACGTTTTCGAGCGCGCGAGCGCGCCGTTCGGTGCGGCGGTACTCGGCGGCGAGCCGACGCAGGCTCCGTTCGAGCGCCGCCAGCGGCACGGCCTCGCGCAACAGCTCGAGGTGGATCGCCGCGCAAGCACTGGCTTCGGGCGACGGATCGACCGCCGCGAGGGCTGCTGGTGCAGAGGCGAGATCCGCCTGCGCCTCGACAATTGCGATCCCCATCGCACGCCGAGTGTGCTGCACAATAGCGAACTTCTCGAGCTGGAGCGCAGGATAAACCATCAGCGCGTCCAGACCATGGCGGGCGGCTGCATCGAAGAGCAGGATGCGGGCGCGCTCGTGCAGAGCCAGCCAGGCTGCGCGGGCGACATGATAGCGCTCCAGGCCGCGCAGAATCTCGGCTGCAAGCAGCATGCGCTTCTCGTCGAGGAACTCGTAGCCCTCTCGCACCAGCTGGCGCTCCTCGCGCAGCTCGAGCGCGGTCGAGCGGTTCGCCGACAGCTCGCGCTCCAGTTCAGGCATCTTGCGCGCCCTCGATATAGTGAGCGAGCTGGTGCCGATTGAGGCGCGTGAGCTCTGTCGGGGGCAGCAGCCGCAGCACCTGCCACCCGGTGGCCATGCTCTCCTCGAGTGTGCGCCACTCGGCCTGGTGCACGAGGCGGCGTTCAAAAGCATCACCGAATTCCAGGTAGCGCTCTTCGCTCGCGGAAAGCCCCTCGCGGCCCATCACGCTCGCGAGCAACCGCACCCTGTTGGCACGCGCATACGCCGCGAACAGCTGATTGGCGAGCGCTGGATGATCGGCATGGGTGAATCCGGCGCCGATGCCGGTGTCCATGAGCCGCGAGAGACTGGGCAGCACTTTGACCGGCGGATACACGCCTGCCCGGTCGAGCTCCTTGTCGAGCACGATCTGGCCCTCGGTGATATAGCCGGTCAGGTCGGGGATCGGATGCCCGATGTCATCTCCGGGCATGGTGAGAATTGGCAGCTGCGTGAGGGTGCCGGGACGCCCACGCACGCAGCCGGCGCGCTCGAAGATTGAAGCGAGATCGGAGTACAGGTAGCCGGGATAGCCCTTGCGGCTTGGAATCTCGCCGCGGCTCGAGGAGACCTCGCGCAGCGCCTCGCAATAGTTGGTCATATCGGTCATCACGACCAGCACGTGCCGCCCCTCGACGAAGGCGAGGTATTCGGCCGCAGTCAGCGCGTAGCGCGGGGCGAGCAGGCGCTGTGTGCTTGGATCGTCCGCGAGGTTGAGGAACAGCGCGGTGTGACCCAGCGCTCCGCTGCGCTCGAGACTCCCGCGAAACACCTCCGCCGTGTCGTGCGAAACGCCGATGCCGACGAAAACCAGCGCGAAGTCGCTGCGCTCGGCGCCCCGCAGGCGTGCGCGTTGCGCTATCTCGACCGCGAGGCGGTCGTGTGGCAAGCCGCTGCCCGAGAAAATGGGCAGCTTCTGACCGCGCACCAGGCTGTTCATGAGATCGATGGTCGTCACGCCCGTCTCGATGAAATCCCGCGGCAGCAAGCGCGCCGCGGGATTGATCGGCATGCCGTCGACCGGGAGCTCGAGCTCGGCGGGGAGCGCCGGACCGCCATCGAGCGGCTTGCCGATGCTGTCGAATATGCGCCCCAGAATGCCGGGCCCGACCGCAAACTGCAGCGGCTCGTCGCGCAGGACGACGCGCGTGTCGCTCGTGCCGAGGCCGTGCGTGCTTTCCAGCACTTCGAGCACCAATGCAGCCTCATCGAGCGCCACCACGCGGCCGATGCGACGCTGTCCGTCTCGACCCACGACCTGAACCGCACTGTTCAATCCGACATCGACCGTGCGCCGCGCGAACAGCAACGGCCCGGCGATGCGTGTGACGGCACCTTCAATGGACAGTGTCGCGCGCATCGCTCGCCTCCGCTGTCAGGCTTTCCATCTGGCTCTCGATCTGTCGCTGCAGCGGCTCGATGCGCGCGATGTGATCCTCGCCGATATCCTCCCCGACGCGGAGCAGACGACGGTAGGTCTCGAGCGCAACGATCCGTTCCGGCGTGACGCCACGCTCAAGGGCGCGCTCCGCGAGCTCGATGAAACGCATGACGGTCCTGACGATCGCGGTCTGGCGGGCGGGCGAACAGTAGCGATCGACGCTCGACATCGCCGACTGGCGCAGCACGCCCTCGTTCACGAGCTCGGCACACGCCAGCGCTAGCTGCTGGGCGGGCGGCAGTGCTTCCTTGCCGACGATGCGCACCATTCGCTCGAGGCGCGCCTGCTGCTCCAGCAGAGTGAGAATCCGGCGACGGTGCGCGAGCCATTCGGGGTTACCCTGCACCTTCCACCACTGCGCCATTACCTCCACGTCCTCGGAGTAGGACTGCAGAGGATGGATGGCGGGATAGAAGCGCGCGTGAGCACGCTGCCGATCGAGCGCCCAGAAACTGCGCACGTAGCGCTTGGTGTGCAGGGTCACTGGCTCTGAGAAGTCCCCGGCCGGAGGGCTGATCGCGCCGATGATGGTCACCGAACCCTCAGCGCCGGCGAGCGTACGCACGCGCGCCGCGCGCTCATAGAAGTCCGCCAGGCGCGAGCTGAGATAGGCGGGATACCCAGCTTCGCCCGGCAGCTCGCCCAGCCGGCCCGACACTTCGCGCAGCGCCTCCGCCCAGCGGCTGGTCGAGTCGGCCAGCAACGCGACGTGCAATCCCTGATCGCGAAAGTACTCGGCCACCGTGATGGCCGTGTAGATGCTCGCTTCGCGCGCAGCCACCGGCATGTTGGACGTGTTGGCGATGATGACGGTGCGCTCCATGAGCGGCCGCCCGCGCCTCGGATCCTCGAGCTGTGGAAATTCGTGCAGGACCTCTGCCATCTCGTTGCCGCGTTCGCCGCAGCCGACGTAGACGATGACGTCAGCATCACACCACTTGGCGAGCGCTTCCTGCAGAACTGTCTTGCCGGTACCGAATCCGCCCGGCAGTGCGGCGCGGCCACCGCGCGCGACCGGAAACAGCGTGTCGAGGATGCGCTGACCGGTGACGAGCGGGCCGCTCGCTGGCAGCCGCGCAGCCACCGGCCGGCGTTTGCGCACGGGCCAGTGATGGGCCATGGCGATCTCGAGCACGCGACCGTCGTCCGAGCGCAGTCGGCAGATCGGCACGTCATCGAGATACTCGCCAGCCGGCGCCACCCACTCCGCGACGCCGCCCTGCTCCGGTGGTACGAGGCAGCGCTGTGCCGGCCCATGGACGTGCAAGTCGCCCAGCACGGCGCCAGCAGCGAGCGCGTCGCCTGCACGTACAGCGGGCTCGAAACGGAAGGGCCCAGCCGCGGCCTGCGTACTGCCGCGCTCGGTAAACATCGACGTGCTGCGGTCGAGCGGGCGGAGCAACCCGTCGAAAATGTGACCGAGGAGCGCCGGGCCCAGTCGCGCCGTCAGCGGCTGGCCGGTGCCGACAACGCGATCGCCGGAGCGCAGGCCGCTCGTGTCCTCATAAACCTGAGCGACGAGTTCGCCGTCGCGCAACTGAACGATCTCACCGAGCAGGCCCTCGGCGCCGACGCTCAGCGCCTCATGCAGGTGAAAAGGTCCGTCCATGTGCGCCCGCAGGACCGGCCCACCGATCCAGCGAATTCGCGCTGTGCTCATGCCTGCGCCGCTCCATCGCCTGCGCGCGCCGCATCATGCACGCACTCCCGCAGAAAACGTCCTTCAATCGCTGCCAGGTCGTCGAGCAGCCCGGTGACGGTCGCATCGAGTGTCGCGCCCGCGGCCCGCACGCTCAGACCCGCGCTGAGCTCCCGGTGCTCGCGGAGCGTGTGCGTTCCGGTCCGCAGCGCGCCCGCGCGTGCGAGCAGGCCGTCGCGTTCCTCCCGGCTCGAGCCGGGCGCAATCTCGATCGCCCAGTCCGAAGCGCCGAGACGCCGCGCGGCTGCGACGAGCGTGGTTTCACACCACTCACGGCGTGCGGCGGACTCTTTCCAGCGCCGCTCGAGCGCAGCGGGAAGTCGGTCACAGGCCCGCTTCACGAGCTCCCGCAGAGCGGCGTGCTGCTCTCGGCGTTGCGCCGCCTCGAGCTCTGCACGTCGCAGCGTAAGCGATTCAGCAATTCTCATCCGCTCGTAGCGCGTCGCCTCGCCCATCCTGTGCCGCGCTTCACTCCGCGCAGCGCGCGCGATCGCCCGCGCACGCTCCCGCGCGCTGGCGAGCTCGGCGGCGCAGCGACGTTCGCGATCCTGCTCGAGCCGATCAAGCAACGCCCGAAGTTGCGCGGCAACGATGCTGTCCGGCGCGTTCACGTCTCGACTCCGAGGACGCTTTGCAGTGCGCGCGCCAGATCGGGTGGATCGCGCCGGCGCAGCGCATCGGGTATGACGAGCATCAGCGGCCGACCCGCAACCAGCGCCGGCTCCAGCAGACGCGGCGGCAGCTCGGCCGCGACGGTCGCGCTCAGGAGCAGCAGCTCGCAGTCCTCGCAAGCCGCTTCAAACGCGGCAGCGAGCGTCCGCGCGTTCGGCACGAACGTACGCGCTCCGGCAAGGCGAAAGCCCGCGGCGGTGAGCTCGTCGGCGATCACGACGGGTGCCGCCACTTCAGCCTGCCCGGTTGAGGATCAGAATCGCGATGATCAGACCGTAGATGGCGATACCTTCGGCCAGACCGACCAGGATCAACACCCGGCCCATCAGCTCCGGCTTCTCGGTGAGCGCGCCGACCGCCGCGCTGCCCACACGTCCCACGGCGTAAGCGGCTGCGAGCGAGCTCAGCCCGACGGCAAGCGCGGCGCTGAAGAGCGCCCAGCGCAGCACTTGAGGATCCGCTGCTGCCGCTGGCGGCTGCGCTGGCGGCGCCTGCGCCAACGCGCTCACTGCGATAGCGACGACGATCAGGGCGGCGAGCGTGAGCACTCCTCCCGTCCAGGTGAGGAGGCGCAGGATGCGAAGCGAGCGATTCATGTGGAGTGTTCCTGGGGAGATGAGCGGGCGAGATCGATTTCCGGCATCGGCCGGAACTCGCGTCCAGCGCCACGCAGAAAGCGGACAAAGAACTCGAACAACACCAGTCTCGTGGTCTGAATCCCGGCGACGAGCGCCTCGAGGACGATCACGAACAGGTTACCTATGATCAAGACGGCGACTGCGAGCGCGCGCGGCGCGGCTGCAGCCAACCCCACGATGGCGAGGCAAAGCCCAGCGTGAGCCAGTGCGAAGGCACCGACACGCAGGAACGACAGAGTGTTAACCGCGATTTGCAGCGCCGACTCGAGCAACTCGCCGATCGACGGTCCGATGCGCTTCAGGTGCATTCCCGTGGGCGCGCAGGCGATCAACCCACCCACGAACCAGACTGCCCCCGCGCCAGCGAGCCAGATTGCGGCGGTGTCGACAAAAGCGAGCAACACTCCCACATAGAAGACCACGAGTCCCGCTCTGGTTGCCCACCAGCGCGCTCCGCGACCCATCCAATGCTGCTGGAGGGCGTCGAGCCCGAGCCCGAGCAGCACTACCACCACGCCCAACCCGAAAGTCACGCCGAGCACCGTCAGAGGAGCTTCGAGCGGCGCGATCCACACCGGATGAATCAGGTCCTCACGCCCGAACACGCTGCCGAAAAGCACGCCGAACAGCATCGAGGCGACACCGCCAGACACCAGCAGCGCCAGGGGCGGATAGCGACGACGCAGGACCAGGCCCACTGCAAGCAGCACAAGCCCGTGCCCTACGTCGGCAAACATGAATCCAAATATGAGCGGAGCGATGATGGCGACGAGAAGGCTCGGGTCCGCCTCCGCCAGGCTGGGCGTGCCCAACAAGCGTGCAAACAGCTCGAACGGCCGCACCCAGCCGGGATTGCGCAGCGTTACAGGCGGTTCGAGTCCTTCCGGCGGTGGCGGAAGCTGCAGCAAGTGCGGCACGTCACCGCCGCGGAGCCGCTGCTCGAGGACGCGGGCGTCGGGTTCACGCGTCCACCCCGTCACCCATGCGAAGTGCTCGGTGGCCGCGAGTTGGGGTACCTGACTCGCATACCAGTCAACGAAGGCGAAATCGCCAAGCAACAGCTCGAGGTGATGCTCGGCCGTAAGGCGCTCGAGTGCGTGGCGCAGTTCGTCTATCTGGGCGTCGGTAGAGGCGATCATCTCGCCCAAAACTTTGTGCTGGGAAGATCCTGCGGCCGCTTGGAGCGCAGGCAGCACAATACGGCGTGCTTTGCGTGCGAGCAGGGTGTCCTCGAGGCTGGCGATTTCCACATCGAGGCCGACAGCCACAAGGAAACAGTGCGCCCCGGCGTCGATGCGCTGCACGAGCGCGCCCACAGGAAGCTCCTTCGGCCACTCCCGCGTTTCGACGCGAAACGCGCAAGCTCGCAACTGCGGCCCAGCGCTGGCCAACCGCGTGAGCTCAGGGAGGCGTCCTGCCGCTGCCGTCACGAGCTCGGCAGTGCGCTTGAGTTCCTCGCGCCGCGCGAGTGCGGCCTGAAGTGCGGCAACGATCGGCTCTGCTTGTCCTTGCCACCCGCGCAGCTCGACTAGCGCCTCGTCGAGAATCTGGCCCGGCTCTCGCGGCGGAGCATCGGATTTCAGCCGCGGCGCCGGCCAGTAGGCGGCGTAGCGGCGCTGCAGCTCGCGGAACTCGTCGAGGCTCGCGTGAAGCTCGGGCAGGGCGCCGCGCGCGATGCTGCGGCTATAAGTCTCGAGCTGCACCGTGCGCGTACTCGCGAGCAATACCAGAGCGCGTGAAAGCTCCTCGCGCGGCACGAGCAGTTCGAACCACGTGGCCGGCCGCGAGCGTACACTCATGAGGGTTCCGTACGCGCAGATTCCACGAGCAGGCGACGCACCAGCCCGGCACGCAGCCGTTCGAGATCGAGCGCCTCGAGGAACAAGTGCGCGATGGCTGCGGCGACTGTCTCGACGTGACGGCGGAACAGCGTGCCGAGCCGCTGCCTGAGGTCCATCCGCAACTCGAAGCTCGAGTCTGCTACCGATTCGCGCAAGGTTGCGGCGTGTTCGCCGACCGTGCGCAAGATAGCCTCGAGGCCGCGCAAGTGCTCGGGGAAGGCGCGCGGCCAGAGCCGTCGCCAGACAGCGAGCCAGGCGCGCGGCGCCGGAATACCCGTGCGTGCTTCATGCAGCAGCGCCGCGATCGGCGACGCCTCGACAGCTCGCTCGCGCTCGCGCGCATCCGTCGAGCACAAGGGTGCGTAAATCTCATCCTCTGCCATCCAGGAATGAACCACACCACCGCGCAGCAGGTGATCGATAACTGGCAGATCAACCAGAAATGCCGCCCACGCCACTGCAGAGCGCCACGCCTCGGGCTCGAAGCGTGCGATCTCACGTACATACTCCCGCCATTCGGAGCGCAGACGTGCTTCGAGCACATGGCTGCTCATGTCGGGAGCGATACGCTCCACCCAGCGTGCCCGGCTGGTGCTGCGCAGGACGTGCATGTACTGCGTTACATCGTGCGTCGCGTTCAGGCGCCGCCACTCCTGCTCTGTAAGACGCGTACCGTGACGCGCCTGGATGCGTGCCTGTGCATAGGCGAAGTCCGCATCGCCGATCATTTTGCTGACGTCAGCCATGCGGCCACACGGTCGAGCAGTGAGTCGAGCGCAATCTCATTCACACGCGCCGTGCCCTGCTCCATCGCATCACCCTCCAGGACGAGTTCGCCGACGCGTTGTGTGAGCGCAGCGGCACAGCGATCGTGCACGCGGCGCACGCGTTCATCGCAGTGGCGTGCGATCTGGGCGGCGCGTTCCGTTGCTTGCTGCACGGCGAGTGCGCCGGCCTGCTGCGCTTCGCGGACAGCGTCTTCCGTGGCTCGCTCAGCAGCGAGCGCTGCCTCCATAGCTTCGGAGACGCGAACAGAATGGTCCGGCGCGGTCATAGCGATCCGCCTGACTCTTCGTAGGTAGCCCTATTAGAACTTGCCCGCACGGTGCCGCGAGATAGGTACATTCCGCAGCACGGCGTTGCCAACGCCATGCTAGCGTCCAGCGGTTCCTGTGATCACTGTGCACCGGGGTTGCGTGCCCGACACCATGAACGAGATCAGCGCGCTGTTGATCGGGTTTCTTCTGGGCCTGAAGCACGCGACCGAGGCTGATCACCTGGTCGCGGTAGCGACCCTGGTTACGCGACAGCACTCGCTTGCGCACAGCTTGAGACAGGGAGTCGCCTGGGGCATCGGGCATACGGTGACGCTGCTGCTATTCGGTGGTGTGGTGCTGGCGCTCGGCACCTCGATCCCGCACGGCCTGGCCCTTGGTCTGGAACTCGTCGTCGGTGTCATGCTCATCGTGCTGGGCGCAGATGTGCTGCGTCGGCTCATCCGCCAGAGGATCCACCTTCACGTCCATACTCACGGATCGACCGTGCGGCATGTGCACGTTCACAGTCACGCAGCGCAAGGCACGCACGGCGAATCACTGCATGAACATCCGCACGCCAGCGGTCCGCCATTGCGCGCGCTCGCGGTGGGGATGACACATGGCCTGGCGGGTTCCGCAGCGCTGATCGTGCTGAGCGTGGGCGCGTCGCAATCCTGGGCAACCGGATTGGCGTTCATCGCCCTATTCGGGCTCGGCTCTATCCTCGGCATGGCATCGCTTTCGGTCGCGATCGCGATTCCGTTGCGGCTCAGTGCCGCCCGTCTTGGGAGTCTGTTCAACGGGCTCACCGCCCTCATCGGCAGTTCCAGCTGCGTGCTCGGCTTGTTTGTCGTGTATCGACTCGGCGTCGCTCGAGCCCTCGGGCTCGGCTAGTCTTACCCCTCCACGAACTGCCGCGAGCGGCGCTGCTCGAGAGCCGGCCGGCGGAACTGGTTATCGCTAGGTCCAGATCAGGGCGATGCAATGAACGCGCGAGACGCCGAAGAGGCGGAGATCGGTAAGCTGACAACGATCTGGTACGAATGCTGGCGAGATGCACACGCGCAGATCGTACCGGCGGAACTGACCCGGCTTCGTACACTGGAGAGTTTCAGGGACAGGCTCCAGGCAGCTCTTCCGAGCGTGCGAGTGGTAGGTCCGTCCGGTGAGCCCGTTGGATTCTGCATCGTCAAGGGCGACGAACTCTATCAGCTCTTCGTTTCCGCACACGCACGTGGTTCAGGCATCGCGGCCGCGCTGGTTGCCGATGCAGAGGCTCACCTTGCAGAAGACGGCATCGAAACTGCTTGGCTCTCATGCGCAATCGGAAATGAGCGAGCCGCAAGATTCTATGAGAAGTGCGGCTGGTATCGAGCTGGGACCATGGTTGAACTACTGGAAACGTCGGACGGCAGGTTCCCGCTCAAAGTCTGGCGCTATGAAAAGCGCCTGCGCCCGACCACGCGACCTGGCGAAGACGCCACCTGTCTTGGCCGCTGACGTGGCGTGTGATAAGACGCAGCCTGATGCAGCGCGCGATAGGAATCAGCATCCACACCGGCTGGGGAGCGTGCGTGGTCGTGGGCGGCTCGCTGGCGAGGCCGGAGATCGTCGCCAATGAAGTGATCGAGATCCTCGGTGATTCGGAGCGCTTCTGCTTTCATATGGCCGCGGAGATGACGCGCGCCGCGGCCGAGCAATGGATCGCACGCGCGAAGAGCAAGGCCATCGCGAATGCAAGGCGGGCGCTGGCGCCGCTCGTCGCTAAGGAGGTGAGCGTGTGTGCCATTGTCGCGAAGGACGGCGACGCCCAGGATCTCGAGAAGGTGCTTGCGTCGCATCCGCGCATTCACACGGCCGAAGGATGCTTCTATCGCGACGTGTTGCGCGATGCATGCCCGATTCCGGTGCGTGTCGTCCCGCCCTCGTCGCTCGATACATCCAAGGTTGGAAAGCTCGCGGCGCCGCCGTGGGGACGGGATCAGAAACTCGCTGCGCTCGCCGCCTGGTCGGTCATGAACAGCTGAGCCGAAGAACCGTCCGAGCGAGACGGGGTGCCTTGGAGCGTCAGACCACCTGCGAAGTGAGGTTAGCCACCTCGGCCACGACCGTCGCCCAGACTGGGCTTAAGGGATCGATCACCGCAAAGTGCCCAGTACCCGGCAACCGGACGAGGCGCGTAGCCGGGTGAGTCGCAACATAGGACTGCGAAACCTCCAGTGGGACGCTGTCATCCAGCTCGCCGTGCACGATGGTCACGGGGATCCTCGGACTCGGCAGCAACTTCGGGTCGACGTCACGACGGGCTCGGGCAGCTTCACCGAGGAAGGCCTGCACCGCACCGTCTCCGAGGTTGCGCTGCTGCGCGAGCTGCAGGTCCGCAGCCGGTGCCAGGGCAACGACACCCGCGACACTCGGTCCGCGGCTGGTCGCTCCTGCCCACAAGGCGAGATGACCGCCCGCTGAGTGTCCGATCAAGATCACCTTGCCATTGTGATCGCCGACCAGAGCAGGCAAAGCCTCGACAGCACGCGTCACGTCCTCAAGAGTGAGGTCCGGCTTCCCCGGAACACGACGGTATTCCATCGTCGCCACGGTCCACCCGGCGCTCGCCAGCGCATCGGACATCGGCCCGAGGTGCGTGCGATCATAGGCGGGGCGCCAGAATCCGCCATGGATGAGCACGATGAGTGGCCGGCGCTGCCCTTCGCGCTTGCCAAACCGGATATCGGATACTTGTTCGGCCTCAGGTCCGTACACCACTGACATGGCCGGGGCGCCAGCAGCGCGTGTGAGCACCGAGTCATCGTCGATCAAGTGTGCTCCTTTCGTTACGCTGCCGTGATGGTCCTGACCGCTAACGAAGTGATCGAGACCCTCGGTGAGGTGAGCGTGTGCGCGATCGTCGCAAGACGGCGAGATTTCGCTAGCCGCTGTTCGCGGCGCGTTGCTATTTCCCGCCCAGCCGGGTTTCGGACTAGAATCCAGCATCCGCAGACCAAGGGAGTATGGATGCGGGGTGTTGACGCTGGGACATACCGACCCGGGCCCGCGCAGCACGCGGCGTGAGCGGCGACAATAATCAAATAAGGGGAGTACTCATGAGTCCGGCAGACAAGCATGGCGCCGCAGCGGCGCTCGACGAGGACGTCAAAATCCTGCATAGCATGGGCTATGCGCAGGAACTCTCGCGGCGTTTGGGCCGCTTCTCCAACTTCGCCATTTCCTTCTCCATCATTTGCATTCTGTCGGGCGGCATCAATTCGCTGGCCCAGGCAACATCCGGAGCGGGTGGCGCAGCGATCGGTTTCGGCTGGCCGCTTGGCGTCTTCATCTCGGGCGTCTTCGGCCTCGCGATGGCGCAGATTGCCTCGGCCTATCCAACGGCCGGCGGTCTTTATCACTGGGGCTCGATCCTCGGTAACCGGTTCACCGGTTGGCTGACTGCCTGGTTCAACCTGTTGGGCCTGGTAACGGTGCTCGCCGCAATCAACGTCGGCACCTATTATTTCTTTCTCGGTGCGTTCGGCGCGCAGTTTGGAGTCACGGACTCCATGACGACGCTGGTCATCTTCCTCGCGATACTGACCGGCGGTCAGGCTTTGATCAATCACTACGGTATCGCCCTGACGGCGAAGCTCACCGATTTCTCCGGCTATCTGATCTTCGCGACTTCGGTTGCACTGGCCATTGTGTGTCTGGTGTACGCGTCGAGCTACGATTTTTCACGTTTGTGGACATTCGCCAACTATTCCGGCGAAGCCGGTGGCAACGTCTGGCCCAGTGTCTCGGGCCTGTGGGTCTTCCTGCTCGGCCTGCTCATGCCGATTTACACCATCACGGGATATGACGCATCGGCCCATACCTCCGAGGAAACCCATAAGGCTGCACGTTCGTCGCCTGACGGCATCATCTCCTCCATTCTCTGGTCGGGTGTGTTCGGCTATCTCTTCCTGTGCGCTTTCATCCTCATGATTCCGAACATGGACGAGGCGGCAAAGCAGGGCTGGAACGTGTTTTTCTGGGCGATGGATGCGCAGGTTCCGCAGACCATCAAGCAGATCCTGTACCTCGCGATCTTCATCTCGCAGATTCTCTGCGGCCTGGCGACCGTCACCTCCGCCTCACGTATGATCTTCGCGTTTTCGCGTGACGGCGGCCTGCCCTTCTCGAAGGCGCTCGCCAAGGTTTCGCGCAAACATCGCACGCCGAACGCCGCCATCTGGACTGGCTCCGCTCTCGCGGTGCTCTTCGTCTGGGGAGCGAAGTGGCTGGAAGCGGGCGGGACGCCCGTGTACACGGTCGTGGTGTCCTGCACGGTGATCTTCCTGTTCTTCTCGTTCGCCATTCCAATCACGCTGGGGCTTTTCACTTATGGCGGGCAGAAGTGGCCAAAGATGGGACCGTGGAACATCGGGCGCAGCGGGTTCTCATTGTTCGCGGTGCTTTCAATCATCGCGATGGTGCTGATCTTCTTCCTGGGCGTGCAGCCGCCGAACGCCCTGGCACTCAGGGTCACGATCGGGTTCTTCATCCTGACGGCCATTGTCTGGCTGCTCTTGGAGAACCGGCGATTCAAGGGTCCGCCGATCGGCGAGGAGATCGCGAAGCGCCAAGCGGCCATCGCGGCAGCCGAAGCGGCTCTGAACAAGTCAGCCGGCTGAGTGCTGTTGTAGCGACGAGAGCGGGGCGCTTCGGCGCCCCGCTTTCTTTTTTATGCCTTGATTCTCGCCATTTTCGGGTCGTACAGCGGTCCGAGATGGATCTTGCAGGGCGTGCGCTCCGTGGCAACTTCGAGTTCGTAACGGCCGGCAAGGAGATACTCACGGTCGACGCCCTTCGCCCGCCGCACGTAGCCGTAGCCGATGCCCTGCTTGAGCGTGTGACCGTAGCCTCCGCTCGAGAGCCAGCCCACGCGCTCGTCGTTTCGATAGATCGTTTCGCGACCCAACAGGACGACTGCCGGGTCGTCAACCGTGAACCCGCAGAATGATTTCGTCAGCGGCGATTTTTGTTGCTCGAGCAGTGCCTCGCGGCCAAGAAATGGAATGTTGCTCTTGAGCTTGACCGCCCAACCCAGGCCCGCTTCGTACGGCGTGTAATCCGGACCGATGTCCGCGCCCCATGCGCGATAGCCTTTCTCCAGCCGCAGCGTTTCGATTGCGCGGTAGCCGGCATTGACGATGCCGAACTCGGCGCCGGCTTGCATCAACGCCGGATAAACGGTGGTCCCGAACTCGACCGGAAAGTGAAGCTCCCAGCCCAATTCACCGACGTAGGTCACGCGCAATGCCAGCACACGAGTACCGGCCACTGACAACTGACGTGCCTGTCCGAAGGGGAAGGTCGCGTTGGAAACGTCGTCGCGCGTCACTTTCTCGAGCACGTGTCGCGCACGGGGTCCCATCAGCGCGAGCACACAGTTGGCCGAAGTCACGTCGATTAGCTGGGCCTCGAGTCCGGCCGGAATCTGGCGCGAAATCCACTCGAAGTCGTGTGTCGCGAAGCCCGTGCCGGTCACGATGTAGTAGCGATCTTCGGCCAGGCGCGCGACCGTCAGATCGCACTCGATACCCCCGTTGCTGTTGAGCAATTGCGTGTAAACGAGGCTGCCAGCGGGCCTTGCCACGTCGTTGGCACAGATCCAGCTCAACGCTTTCTCAGCGTCGCGGCCAATCAGCTGAAATTTGGCGAACGAAGTCTGATCGAACACGGCGACCCGTTCTCGAGTTGCAATATGCTCGCGCGCCACTGCAGAGAAATAATTGGGTCTCGCAAAGCTGTACTCATCGTGTGCCGATTCACCCGCGGCCGCGAACCAGTTCGGGCGCTCCCAGCCGAGCTTTTCGCCGAACACAGCGCCTTGGCCCTTCAGCAAGTCGTACAGCGGTGAGCGACGCAGCGGCCGGCCGCTCTCGTGCTCCTCCCCCGGCCAGGCGATGGTGTAGTGTTTGCCGTAGAGCTCCAGTGTGCGACAGCGCACCCAACTGACATCGACGTGCGGTGCGCCGAAGCGGCGGATATCGACGGGCCAGACGTCGTACGGTGCTTCACCGCCGACAATCCACTCGGCCAACACTCTTCCTGCGCCGCCAGCAGCGGCTATGCCAAAAGCGTTGAATCCGGCTCCGACGTAAAACCCGCTGACATTCGGGGCAGGCCCCAGAATGAAATTACCATCGGGCGTGAAACTCTCTGGCCCGTTGATGAGTTCTTTGGCCCCGGCTGACGCGAGCGCTGGCACGCGGGGCATCGCAAGTTCCAGGATCGGTTGAAAGTGCTCCCAGTCCGGCGGTAGCAGCTGAAAATTGAAATTGTCAGGAAAGCCGTCGACCGCCCAGGCAATGGGGTTCGGCTCGTACCCGCCCATCACCAGGCCACCGACCTCTTCTTTGTAGTACGTCAGCCGATCTGGATCGCGCAGCGTTGGCAAACCGCGCGTGACGCCGGGAATCACGTCGGTAATCAGGTACTGATGCTGTACAGACACCAGGGGCACGCTCACTCCGGCCATCAAGCCAACTTCGCGCGCCCACTGCCCGGCGCAGTTGACCACCACGTCGCACGCGATGCGTCCGTTCGCGGTGAGCACAGCAGTGACGCGACCGCGCAGCAGCTCAATGCCGAGCACGGGCGTATCTTCAACGATCTTGACACCGCGCATGCGGGCACCCTTGGCGAGCGATCGCGTGATGTCGGAGGGGTTCACCTGGCCATCGGTCGGAAGAAACGCGGCGCCCACGACGTCCGAGATATCCATCAGCGGCCAGAGTTGTTGCGCCTCGCGCGGAGTGAGGAGCTGCATCTCCAATCCGAAGGAGCGTGCCGTTGTGGCCTGTCGCTTGAGCTCGATCCAGCGCGCAGCGTTGCATGCGAGACGCAGGCCGCCGTTCATTTGCCAGCCGCTCGCGAGCCCGGTTTCCGCCTCGAGTGTGTTGTACAGCGCAACCGAGTGGCCGAGCATCTGCGTGATGTTGGCACTCGTTCGCAGTTGCCCGACCAGCCCGGCCGCGTGATGAGTGGAGCCGGATGTCAGTTTGTGGCGTTCGACAACGACCGTGTCGGTCCAGCCCAATTTCGCGAGGTGGTAGGCTGCGGAGCAACCGACAATACCGCCACCGATGACCACCGCGCGCGCATGCGGTGGAACCTTATTCATCGCTCTTCTCGAAGCTCAGCCACACTTGATCGAAGCGCTGCAGGTAGTCGCGGGCGTAGACGGTGTAGTTGAAATCGATGGTCGACGTGATACGCGACACGGCACCCCAGAGTGCTTCGCGCAGGAGGGACGCGCATTTCATTGCCGCGAATCCGCGCCGCACATCGGCAGTTACCGGTACGCCAAAATAACTCTGGAGCAGCGCTGTCTCGAGGTCGGGCGTGAACGCGTTGTTGGAGGCGAGATTCGCGAGATCAAACAGCGGGCTGTTAAATCCGGCGTAGTCCCAGTCGATCAACCAGAGGCGTGATCCGTCGTCGATAAGATTGGCCGCGAGCAGATCGTTATGGCCAAAAACTATGGTAACTGGACCTAGGGCATGTTCCAGTCTCACGGCCTTGTTCGCGAGCGACTCGAGCGTGCAATCGAACGGATTTGATGCCTTCTCGGTGAGCAGGCACAGATAGTTGCGAATCACCTGAAACACCCAGAACATGAGTGCGGGTCCGCGGAAGTGGCGCGGAATGTCGTGATGACAGCGTCGCAGTAGATCGACGATTCGTTCAAGGTTCACGGCATCGCACACGCTTTCGGGGGTCAGGACGTGTCCGTCGATGAAGCGGCTGACCAGAAAGCCGTCGGTCGCGAACACAACTTCCGGCGAAATGCCCGCCGCATGAGCTGCGCGGGCGGCCGCGAGCTCATTGGAGCGCAGCACGCCATGCTCTGGAATGTCGTGCCCCATCCGTACGACATAGCGCTGCCCGCTTCGGTCCGTGATTTGATAGTTGCGATTGGTGATGCCGCCGATCAGCGGTGCGATCTCGATGGCCCCCGTCCAGCAAGGCAGCCTGGCAATCTGATCGTGATGTTTCGGTTCGAGCATGCCTGCCTTCCGTACGTGCTGCGCCGGAAGCCTTGTCCATTGAGCTGGTTAGGTCAAGATGGGGGCCGCAAACGATGAGCCAGAAGGAGGATACGTGAGCCGGACCGCACCGAACGAGCTGCAGCGCGAACTTGCGCTCGCCCAGCGCCTAGCTGACGCCGCACGGCCAATAGCTCTCAGCTACTTTCGCCAGCCGCTTACGGTCGAACGCAAGCCGGACCTCAGCCCGGTGACGGCGGCCGACCGGGCGATCGAAATCGCGTTGCGCTCGATGATCCGCGAGCACTTTCCGGCGCACGGCATCATGGGAGAGGAATTCGCCAGCGAGCCGGGCGCCGAGTTCACCTGGGTACTCGACCCGATCGACGGCACCAAGAGTTTCATCAGC
>Ga0326726_10000195_pt1 | contig 58708 bp, 54 predicted proteins | sample MHFenrmetagenome_2_FD_207603 | JGI IMG/M metagenome (GOLD analysis project Ga0326726, IMG submission 207603) | Lab enriched peat soil microbial communities from Michigan Hollow, Ithaca, NY, United States - MHF15MN | ecosystem: Environmental > Terrestrial > Soil > Wetlands > Peat | place: USA... | reverse complement strand
ACGTCCGGCACGATGACGCTTCGACGTTCCGCAGCGGCGACGCCGCAGACTCCCCGGCCGAACTCGATGTCGAGACAGCCGAGCGTACCCTGGTACGGACCCACCCGCAGTAGGCCCGGTTGAACGACGCGATAGAAGCCCGTCCACAGGTGACGGAATGCGTGGTGGATGAGTGCGCTGATCGTCGCCATGCCGGCGATGTCGTCGTCGATGCCGCCCAGCACTTGCAGCGTATACGCGTGCAGCTGCGCGTACGCTCGATCCTTCGGCGCGTGGCGCAGGTCGAGCATTGTCTCGGCCATGCTACCTCGACACCACCGCGGCAAACTGAAGCTCGATCACGAGAAGCGCCAACCCTTGAACGACGATGCCCACGCCGGCGCCAACGAGTGACATCCTGCGCGCCAGCAGCCAGGCGACGAGCGCGAGCGAGGCGCCCACACCCACGTACCCGGCGTCGAGCCCGACGTTCATCCACACAAGCCGCTCCAGGCGCGCCGCCCCGGCAACGTCGCGCAAGTGCGCGCCGCGAAGGCTAGTTGCGGCGATCGCGCCGACGACGAGCCCCCATGCCGTCGTTTGGAGCGCGAAATGTCGCAGCAGCGGGGACTGGATTCGTCTCGCGGCCAGGATAGCTGCCAGCGCGGTGGCGGCGACGATCGAGAGGGCCGCCCAGACGATGAGTCGCAAGAGATGCTGCTGTTCAGCGCGAAGAAGCGTGTCGGCCCACACGCGTCGGATGCTAGTCGCCCCCTGAGGGCCGAGGAAGTGGTTCGCGCCTACCGTGACGGTGTCAACGATTGCATGACGGGCGTGTTGAGCGGCCGCTGTGCACGCGCAATGCGCGCCGGTGTGGGCAGGGCCGGAAGCGGCGCGTCCCAGAGGACGATGCCGACGGCCGCGCCGCCCGAGACGCGCAGCCCGTCCAGCGCGGCCTGCACGTCGGCGATCCGCGTGTGGCCGACGCGCGCGCAAACGATGGCGTCGGGGATGGGCAGGGCAGCGGGGAGCCCGCCAACGGCGTGGTCCAACGACGCAGCGATGACGATGGCTTCGTAGTGGCGCGCGAGCCGCGTCGCCTCGCGAAGAAACAGCTCCCGAACCTCCGCGGCGCTCCGGGCCGCGTCGGCGATGCCGCTCGGCATCACGTCGATGGTGCGATCGCGACCCGCCATCGCCTGGGACGTCGCTTCGGCCCATCCGCACTTGCCGTCGAGGATGTCGGCCAAACCAGGTTCGGCATGCGCCCGGAGAACCGCCGCGACGGGAGCGTGTCGGGCATCGGTGTCGACGATGATCGTGCTGCGTGCTTCCTCGGCGGCGATTGCCGCCACATTCGTCGCGACCACCGCCGTGACGCTCGGATCGGGTCCCGTGATGGTCAGCATCAAGCGACTCGCGCCGGCGCGGGCGACGTGCAGGTAAGTGAGTTGATATCCCGCCGCTCCCGGATCGAAATAGCGCGGCGCGAGACGATCCGCGGATCGCCGATCGCGATCGGGTGGCCTGCGATGCGGCCGAATCGTCGCCAGCACGCGAGCACCAGTCACGCGCTCGAGCTCGTGCTCGTCCCCCACGCGCGGATGCCTCACCTCCCGCGCGAACGCCGAGCCGAATCCCAATGCGATGCCGATGACGAGCGCGGCGCCGAGCAGTGCGACGGTCGGCGTGTCGAGCGTCGCGTTCTGCCGCGCGCGCGCAACGGCGCGATCGTAGTCGCCGGCCTTCTGACGGGCGTTCGACAGCGCGTCGGTCGCCTGTCCGACGAGCGATCGCGCCGAGTCGCGCTCGGCGATCCACGCCAGTGTGTCCGCAGTGGGTGCTCGAGCGACGACGAGTCGCGCCGTTGGCGCGTTGAGCCGCACGATCTGATCGCGCAGTGTGTCTCGCCGCGCCTGGGCGAGTGCCTGGATGGCGTGTCCGATGTCTGTCGAGCGAGACGTCAGAGCCACGAATACGGGATCGGTGCTGCCCGTAGCCCCAAAGCCCTCGCGCTCGCGCTCGACGTCCGCCAGCGAGTCGAGCAGCGTCTTTGCACGCGCGCTCCCCGCGAGGTGCGGCGATTCCGCCAACGCTCGGTACGACGCCGGCATCGGGGCGGTCTCGACCCGGGTGAGCAACGCATCGAGATCGTTGACGGCAGTCGCCAGCGAGTCGCGGTGCGCGATGGCGGCTGGGGTCGCGCTGTCGGCTGACGGCTTCGGCGGCGCGGCAGCGCGAACTTTCGCGGCGGCGAGCGATGAGTCGGCCAGGCCGAGGCGGGCTCGCGCCTGCGCCAGCGCGGCCTGCAGCGGCATGGTGTCCGGGCGCGCGGCGACCGGGAGCGCCACGGTGGCCGTGCGTCGTACCTGCTGCGGCGCGAGAACGAGCGCAACGAGCGCGGCGATGAAGGCACCGAGGCCGACGGCACCGATGAACCTCGGGCGCTGCACTGCGTTCCGCGCGCGCGCCGTCAGCCACGTCGCCCGCGGAATGGCCCTGGGGAATTCACCGGTCAAATGAGGCATGTCGCGTTCTCCTCGCTCAGTACGGACGAGTCGCACGCCGCAAGCGACACGCGCCACTACAACATGGCACGCGCCGGGCCAGGCAGTGTCACCCTGCAGCGACGGAAAGGGGCGGAACCGGATCACCCGGTTCCGCCCCTCACGCTTGGTGCATCTCGCCCTGCGGGGTCCTGCTTACTGCACGGTAATGCTGCCCTTCATGTTCATGGCGAGGTGCGGCGTGCAGTGGAACGTGTACTTGCCCGGCTTGACGCCGCCGAACGAGATGACGTAGGCCTCGTTCGCGTTCATGAGCATTGGGCTCGACAGCTCGCCGAGCTTTTGATCCATGTTCGCGTCGAGCTGAGCCTTCGAATCGGCCGGCATCGTCTCGCCGTCGAACGCGATGTTGTGTGGCCCGCCCGTCACCATGATGAACTTGACGGCGTCGCCCGCCTTGATCGTGATGTCGGCCGGCTCGAAGCGATAGCCCTTGTCGTCGCCGATCATCTTGATCTCATGCGTCGCACCCGTTGCCGCAACCTTCGGGACCGTGCTGGTCGAAGGCGCCGGCGCGGGCGCTGCTGCCGGAGGTGCCGCGGACTTCGCCGTCGTGTCCGCGCTCTTGGTTTCTCCACCGCCGCACGCACCGAGCACCGCCGCGCCCGCTAGGAGCGCCAGTCCATAGAACCGCATGTTCAGAGAGCCTCCAGTAGTGCCTGACTGAGACGTGATAAGGTTCGCCGCGTTATTCGCGGGGAATGTGAAACTATTCACAAGGGCCGTTTCGCGCAACGCGGGCCCTCAGCGGAAGCAGGTTTCGGGCCCTGTGGGGCTTGTGGCAACCTCCAGGCTTCGCGCTTACTTCCGGGATGCTGGCCATTCCCCAATTGGAGCTCCGAGGCGGCTCGTGCGTGCGCCCGGGCCACGCTACCGGCGAGCGGAGCGAATACGGAGCTTCATTCGGAGAGGCGCTCGACGTCGCTCGTTCCTGGGCGGCCGTCGGCTTTCCCCGAATCCACCTCGTCGACCGCGACGCGATCGCCGGAAGCGGCTGCAATGGCCTCCTCGTGGAAGAGATCGTCCGCGACGGCGCGGTCGAGGTCCAGATCAACGGCGCCGCGGAATCGGGAGAGCAGATCGAACAGCTCGTGTCCGCCGGGGCCGTGCGCGTGGTGCTGGGGCCGCGCTGGCTGGACGAGCCGGAATGGCTCGCGTCGACGGCGGAGCTCTACCCGGGATTGCTGATCGTCGCGGCCGATGTTCGTGAACGGCGGGTCGTGACTCGGGGCTGGGTTCGCAATCTGCCGATGGCGATCCTCGATGTCGTCGCCGATCTGAGTGGAGTTCCGCTGGGCGGCCTGCTGGTCTCGTCCCCGGCCGCCGATGGTCACCGCAACGGTGCCGACCTCGCGCTCATCGAAGACATCGCCGACGCATCCGACATTCCGGTGATCATCGACGGGGGCGTGCACGCGATGAGCGACCTCCGTGCGCTCGAGCACCGCGGCGTCGCCGCAGTGCTGCTCAGCGAGCAACTCCATCGAGGCGAGTTGGACCCGAGAAGCGTGGCGATGGAGTTCGGCGAAGCCTAGAACTGGTCGATCAGCGCACGCGACAGAGCCTCACGCTTGCCGAGGTAGACGAACCGGAAGTCGTGCATGTACTGCCGCGCCACCCGGCGAACATCCTCTGGGCGCACGCGGCGAAGATCGTCGACGAAGTGTTCCGCCGCGCGGTAGTCGCCCAGGTAGATCTGGGCACGCGCGAGGAAAGTCGCCTGATCCGCGTTCGTTTCGTTCTTCAGGAAGTAGTCCGTGATGAACTGTTGCGTGAGCCGCTCGAGCCCCTGCTGGTCGATGAGCTCGCGCTGCAGCCGATCGAGCTCGCCACGCATGACCACGAGCGTCTGATTCGGATCCGTGGTCGTGACGTAGACGCCGCCACTCGACACGGCGCGGTCGAGGAAGGGCGCGTCCACCTCGTACGAGAGATTGCGCCGGGAACGGATCTCGGTGAAGAAGCGCCCCGAAAGCACTGCCGACGCGACGCGCAGCGCTTGATAGTCCTGGTCGCGCGCCGCAGGACCGGCGAAATACCCGAGCAGGTAGTTCGTGGGAAGCTGGGCCTCTCGAATGACCAGCGCACGCGTCTGCTTGGGCGCTTCCCGCGGCGGTGACCACGCATACGATCCGTGTGGAAGTTGCGCGAGCGTCTTCCCAACGAGCTGCTCGAGACGCGCCCGCTCGATGTTGCCGACCACCACGAGCAGCATCCGCGACGTCACCATCTGAGTCGACTGGTAGTTCCGCAGCGCCGCGAGCGTGATCGAGCGAAGTGCAGCCTCGGTTCCTTGCGGTGAAAAACCGTACGGATGACCGACAAACTCGAGGCTGTCGGCCAACCGGTTGAGCAGCGGGTCCGGGTTGTTCTCGGCTTCACGGAAGTCGGCGATCATCCGCGCCCGAACCAGCTCCACCTCGCTCGAGTCCAACGTGGGCGCCATCAACTGATCGGCGAAGATCGCCCAGGTCGAATCGAACGTCTCGCGAACGCCCGTGAAGCCGAATCGAGTCCAGTCCTCCGACGGGTCGATCGCGAACACGCTGCCAAGCGCGGCCGTCGCTTGACGCACGGCTTCCTTGGGGTAGTGACGGGTCCCCCGCTCGCTGGATGCGAGCAGCAGCGCCTCGAGCCCCTGGGTTGCGGGCGTGAGTTGCTGAGTTCCTCCGAGGAGGTAGACGTTCGCGGCGACCACGTCGTTCGCCGTGTTGCGCCGAAGGATGACTCGCAGACCGTTGATCTCGAACGTGCTCGTCGTCGAATCCCGCTGCGCGCCGGCGAGCACGGGAACCGCCGCGAGCGCGGCGACGGTGAGAGCGCGGCGAATCATGGACGGGCTCCGCGGTCGACCAGCGACGCCGCCGTCAGCTCGAGCGAGCGCCGCACTTCCGGCGCGAGCAACACACCCGTGACGTGCGGCTTGTCGATGATGTACTTCGCCGCGTACGACTGCAGGTCGCGAGGTGTCTGTTTCGCCATCGTGTCCACATAGCCGAAGAAGTAGTCGAGACCTGTGACGGCCCACCAAAAGCCGAGTTGGTGCGCGAACCCGGACGCGCGCTCCAATCCGAGCAGCGTGCCGACGATCCGGTGCCGTTTGGTGGCGTTCAGCTCGGCGGCAGAAAAGTATCCCGGATCGTCGAGCTTCTTGATCTCTTCGCGAAGCGCGGCGAGCGCGTCCTTGAGCCGTTCCGGCGATGTCTCGCCCTCGATCGTGATTGGTCCGACTTGGTTGAGTGTGTAGTAGTTGACGCCGATCGAGTGAAAGAGACCGCTGTCGACGAGGCGGCGCTGAAAGCGCGATCCCGGCTGATTGAGCACGTCGGAAAAGACGTCGGCAGCGTACGTGGCCGCGGCATCCCTGGTCGCGCTCGGCCCCTGCCATTGCAGCATCAGCACGACGGACCCGATCGGCTGTTCGACGATGACGGCCGTGTCGCGCGTGAGTGGTGGAATCGGCTCGATGGGATTCTCGGCGAACGGATCCGCGCCCCGCTTCCAATCCCCGAAGACGGCTTTCGCCAGGCCGAACGCCTTCGCGGCCTGAATGTCTCCGGAAATGATGATGGCGGTGTTGTTCGGCACGTAGTACCGCTCTTGGATCAGACGCATCTTCTCGGGCGTCGTGCTTTGGATGATCGCGCGCTCGCCGAGAGGGTTCTTCCGGCTCCACGCCGACGACCACAGCGCCTTGCCCATGGCGGTGGTGAACTGGAAGAACGGGCTGGACTCGTTCCGGTCGTATTCACCGATCACCACCTCGCGCTCGCGCTCGAGCTCATCCTTCCGAAAGAGCGGCGCGATGAGCGCGGCAGCGAGGAACTTCATCCCGCCCTCGGCGCTGTCCGTCGGCACCGTGAGGTAGTAGTTCACCCGCTCTTCCGTCGTCGTTCCGTTGAACTCGGCGCCGAGCTGCGATGCGCGCGCGACGAAGTCGTCCGGATTTGGATATTTCGCGTTTGCCTTGAAGAACATGTGCTCGTACAGGTGCGACAGCCCCTCGAACTGCGGCCCCTGGGTGAACGAGCCGTTCTTGACGTCCGCCTCGATGGTGACCAGCGGCACCCCGTGGTTCTCCACGACGATCACGTCCAGCCCGTTTGAGAGCGTCGTCCTCTGGATATGCTTCTCCAGTTCGGCCCGCTGCGCGGCGAGCCGGCGCGGCACGCCAACGGCCAGCGCCGGGAGAACGAGCATGAGCGCCGACACTCGCGTGCGAATCGTGCAAGCGGCACGGCGACCGCGCGGTGGCATCGTGAACCGATCCATAGTTTCTTTCACCCTCACAATGTCCGATCCTCAGGCTCTTGAGCGTCTCGCTGCTCGTCTCGACGCGGATCGTCTCCGCCGACACGAGACGCTGGCTCCATTCACGACCTTCAAGATCGGCGGTCCGGCCGACTTATTCTACGAGCCCGCGTCGGCCGATGCTCTTGCGAGTGCCGTGCTCGCCGCACGCGAAACCGGCGTGCCCTACGTTGTGCTGGGTCTCGGCGCGAACGTCCTCATCGGTGATCGCGGGGTTCGGGGGCTCGTCATCCGAAACACGGCGCGGGCGCACGAGTTCCGCGACGCGGGCGACACGTGCCTCCTGTGGACCGAAAGCGGCGCCGTCGTGAAAGACCTGATTCAAGAATCGGTCGCACGCGGATGGTCCGGTCTCGAGCACTACGTCGGCATTCCGAGCACCGTGGGTGGTGCCATCTGGCAGAACCTGCATTTTCTGTCCCCGGCACCGGCGCGGGAACGCACGATGTTCATCGCCGAGGTCTTCGAGTCGTGCGAGATCCTGTCGGAGGAGAATCAGCGAAAGGTGGTCGGCGCCGACTACGTCAAGTTCGGATACGACGATAGCGTCTTTCACCATCGCCGCGATATCGTCCTATCGACGACGTTCAAGCTCGCGCGCGGTGATCAAGCCGTGCTGCAGCGAATTCTGCAAGAGAATCTGAGCTGGCGCGGCGGAAAGCACCCATGGCTCGAATGGCATCCGAGCGCGGGTTCGATCTTCAAGAAGATCGAGGGCGTCGGAGCCGGCCGCCTCGTCGACGAGTGCGGCCTCAAAGGCTTTCGCGTCGGGGGCGCGCAGATCTCGCACATTCACGCGAACATCATGGTGAATCTCGGAGGCGCAACCGCCAAGGACGTTCGCGAGCTGATCGACATCGCACAGAGCGCCGTGGAGCAGAAGTGCGGCGTGCACCTCGAGCCGGAGATCGGTTTCATCGGCGAGTTTTAGCTCTTCAGAACGACGCGCCGAAACCTCCGACAAATCGCCACGGTGCCCGCTGGTCCACAGGGCGTGCAAACCCGATGTGAAACGCGTCGGAGAACAGCGTGACGCCTCCGCCGACCGTGGCCCGGACTCCGTGGGTCGTCTCGGCAGTGGGGTTCGCCGCCGCACGAGCGGACGATGCAAAGGCCGTCCAGCCCCCCTGTGCGCTCACCGCGAGGCCGGGACCCACACCGGGCACGAAGACGTTCCGCCACAGGTGCATGGGGCGCTTCCAGATGTTGAAGCGATAGCTCGCGAACGATCTGAACAGCGCCGCATAGTCGCCCTCGAAGCGATCGATCTCATATCCGGGAAGCGTTCCCTCGCCGCCAAGCTCGAAGATCCGCTGCCGGGGCGGATGGTTGCCGATGACCGCGCCGCCATCCGCGTGAGCCGCCAATGAGATGGGGCCGACGTAATAGCGTCCCGATAACCCAAGCTCCACGCGTTGCCACTCGAGTTGGCCCGAGCCCACCTCATAGTGCGTACGGAGACCGACTCCAGGTTGCACGTAGTCTCCGGTCACGTTGGGGTGCAGCTCCAAGTCGGCGCTTCCAAGCGCGTACGAGCCGTCTTCCACATGGGGATTTGCTCGAAACGACCGTCGCGAAAAAACCCCGTGACTAAGCCGCGTCGGTTCCGAGCGATCCGCCGCCGCGCCGAACTGAACAGTCACCAGACCGACGTCGACGGTACGCAGCACGCGCGTCACAGAGAACAACGCGCTTCGCCGATCGACGTAGTCGTAGAGATCGACGGAGCCGAGCAGCGCGCCGAATCCAGGGTCATCGCTCAGCGGAGGCATGAAGTCGCTCGTCGTCGGGAGCGTGCGCTCCGCGCGTAGGCCGTACGTCGAGGGTCCCACTTGATAAGAGACGAATGCGCCGCCCCGCACCGTCTGCTCGCTCCATGCCCAACCGACGTTGCCTCCAGCGGTCAGCCCGGGCGCGAGATCGCGAAAGTCCACTGATGGAGCCACCCCGGTGAATACGCCCTCCACCCGATTGAACCGCAGCAGCCTCGTCGTACTGTTCGGAAAGAGGTTGAGTCGCGGAGCGCCGGTCGGACGCCAGACGTCCGGGGCAAGGTCCGCGAAGTCGTCGGAGTGCACGGATCCGCTCTGCGTCCCAAGGGTTCGCTGCCACGCGCCGTAGTGGCTCACGCTGTCCGACGTCGCCCACGACACCACCACTCGCAGGGGCGGCAGCGAGTCGGCCGACGGCGGGCCCGAGTCGACGACAACCAGGTCGTCGATGTTGGAGACGAGACGGAACACCGGCCGCTGCTGGCCGAACAGCGCGAAGCTGGCTTGGAACTCCGTTCGCTGAAATACTGGAAGCCAGTACTTCCCCCCCACCTCCGCGTTCACGAATTCGGCATATGCGACCGCGACCATGCCGGCGGCCGCCCGAAGAAACCGCTGCTTCACACCCGTACTGCCGCCCAATGTCACGAATTGGCCGCGCATCCGAACGATTTGCGCGCGGTCGGCGTCGAGGTCGATCTCGCCCTCGAACGCCGCGAGTCGCGTCGGGCCGGAGAAGCTCGGATGAACGTGGATGCGCGTGATCGGAATGCGGCGCGCGCCGACGTGGAGCACGGTCACCGTGTCCCCGCCGGTGAAGCGATAGTACTGATCGCGATCGGGCGCGAACGGATGGACCGCGATCAGCGTGTCCCCGCGGCGTCTCGACGCGTTGAAGTACGCGCCCAGCAGCAATCGATTGCCGTACAGCGACGGCACCGTCCAGCCACGCACGATGCTGAGCGCGGAGTAGGGAACCCCGACGGTCTGCGACCGGTAGCCGACGATGTGGAGGTCGTATCTCCCATCGCGCGTCCATTCCGCGTTGGTCGCGAACTGCTCGGTCTGGGCCGTATGCTCTCGGCCCAGCGTATCGCGAACGAGCAGCGACAGCTCGGTCTCGATGCGGCTGGTATACGACCGAAACCCCGGCGGTGGCCGGAGGTTCTCTTCGGATGCCCGCGCGACGAGATCGCGCAGGTTGGCGGAACTATAGACCGAGTCGCCCGCGCCAAGTGTCGCGACGGCGAGCTGAGCGAACAGAAGAAGATTGAGCATGCCGAATCTGAATACCGCGAACCCTACGCGCGTTCGGGCGCGAGAGTGTCGAGCGCCTCGGTGGCCCGACCCCATTCTTCCAGAGCCCGTTCGAGCCGTGCCTTGAGCTGATCCAGCTCGGCGCCCAGCTCGCTCGCCCGCTGCACACCGTCGTCGCGAGTGTAGAGGTCTGGATCCTCGAGCTCGCGCGTGATCGTCTCGGTTCGTGACTCGAGCTGTTGGATCTCCGCCTCGACATCCGCCACACGCCGCTGTGCGGTTCGCAACTGATTGCGCTCGTCGCGTCCGGTTTCTTCACGACGTGCCGTTTTCTTTTTTTCCTGCATCCGACGGAGCGCCTCGTCCTCCGCGGCCCGCACGGCTGCCGCGTGCTCGCGCTCCGACGACACCACTTCCCACTCGGCGAAATCGCCGTCGAAGTCGGTCACGTGTCGCTCGTGCAACACCCAGACACGAGACGTCAGCGCTCGGAGCAGCGCGCGGTCATGGCTGACCAGAAGCACAGTACCGTCGTATTGCTCGATGGCGTCCTCGAGCGCTTCGATCGATTCCACGTCCAGGTGGTTCGTGGGTTCGTCGAGGATCAAGAGATTGGCGCGGCCAAGCACGAGCATCGCGAGCGCGACCCGCGCTCGTTCGCCGCCGGAGAGCGTGTCCGCGCGCCGCTGAACCTCGTCACCGGAGAAGCCAAAGCGCCCGAGATGTCCCTGAACGAGCCGCCGATCCCACGTTGGACGCAGATCGTTGATCACGTCGTAGAGCGTTCGATTCATCGGGACCTGCGCGAGATCCTGCCGGTAGTGGCCCACCGTGATCCCGCCGCCGATACGGAGCTCACCCGACGCAACCTCGTGCTCGCCGAGCAGCGAACGGATCAATGTCGACTTCCCCGATCCGTTGGGTCCGAGCAGGCCGAGTCTGTCGCCGCGCATCAGCGTCGCGTTCAGATCTTGAATCAAGATGCGATCGCCGACGGCGATCGTCGCGTGCTCAGCGATGACAACCCGGTCGCCTCCGCGATCGGCGACCTCGAATCGCACGGCCATCGTGCCTTCCTCGCCCGACGGCGCACTCAGGCGCGGCAGGCGATCGAGGCGCTTGCGGCGTCCCTTGGCCTGCTTGGTGTTCTGGCCTGCGATGTTGCGCGCGATGTAATCCTGCTCGGCGGCGATCTTCCGCTGCTGCTGGTCGAACTGCCGTTGCTGGGTCAGTCGCCGGAGCGTTCGCTGCTCGACGAACGCCTCGTACCCGCCGTCATACGCGGCCGCACTTCCGCCTTCGAAATGCAGGACGTGATCGACTACCACGGAAAGAAACGCTCGATCGTGACTGATAAGCAGCACGGTCGCGGTCGCGGTCGCGAGGTATTCCTCCAGCCAGGCCGTGGTCTCGAGGTCGAGATGATTCGTCGGTTCGTCGAGCAGCAGAAGGTCCGCCGGGCTGACGAGCTGCCGCGCGAGACCCAGGCGTCCGCGTTCGCCGCCGCTCAACTGAGACACGGGCTGCGTACGCGCGAGCGCAGGATCGAACCCGAGACCGTGAAGCACCGCGTCGACGCGCGGGGCGATCGAGTATCCGCCCTCGCGCTCGAACCGCTCGAGGTCCTTCCCATACCGGTCGAGCGCTGCTTCGCTGGAGTCGTGTTCGAGTCGCGACGCCTGCTCGACGAGTGAGCGCTCGAGCGCCAGAAGCTCCGCGAACTGACCGGCGGCGGCTTCCCAAACTGTGGTCGCTCCGGGGAACTCACGGTGCTGCTCGAGCAAGGAGACCCGAAGCCCTGGCTGCCGCGAGATCTGGCCCTGGGTGGGGCGCATCTCACCCGTCAGCAACCGAAAGAGCGTTGTCTTCCCGGTGCCGTTGCGGCCCACGATCCCCCAACGCTGTCCCGCCCCCACCGTGAAGGTGATGTCTCGGAACAGCGTAGTCGCGCCGAACTCAACGGCGACGCCGGCAAAGGCAAGTTGCGTCACGTGTTCGTCCAGACCCTCCAGTCCGACTCCGCCAAACCGACGGTCAGTGCGTTGCCATTCCGTACGAGCGGCATGTGTAACAGGAGCGGCTCGTCGACGAGCTTGTCCAGCCAACGCTCGTCGGACAACCGCGCGTGGCGTAGCCCAAGCTCGTCGTAGCGCTTCGACTCCCGATCGATCAGTCGGTCGAGGCCGAACTTCTGGACGAACCGCCGAAGCTCGCCCAGCGACGCCGCCCGTTCGGCGAAATCGACGAAATGCACCTTCACCCGCCGCTCGGCGAAGAAGCGCAGCGCCTTTCTCGTGTCGGCGCTCTTTCTCACGCCAAAGACTTGAACTTCCATCGGTTCAATCGGGCTGTTATTGATCGCGTGTCAGTTCCCACCATGCACCCTGGTTCCGTGCCGCCTCACCAATCGAGCGAGTATATCTACCGACCAGCGTGGTGGGTACCGGGCGGCCACGCCCAAACGCTGTGGGGAAAGTTCTTCAGATCGCGCCCGCCGCTGCCAGTGCGAGTCGAGCGATGGGAAACACCGGACGGTGACTTCGTCGACGTCCACCGGCTCGACGCCGCTCCGGGTCGGCCTCGACTGCTGTTTTTACACGGCCTCGAGGGAACTATCCGGTCACACTACGTCGCGGGACTCTTCGGCGAGGCGCTCCGCCGCGGATGGGCCGCCGACCTGTTGATTTTCCGCGGCTGCGGCGCCGAACCGAACCGTTTGCCGCGGTTCTACCACTCCGGTGAGACGGGAGATCTGGCGCTCGTACTCAATCGGGTGCTCGGCGAGCATCCGGAGGCGCCGGTCGTGCTCGCCGGCGTCTCGCTCGGCGGAAATGTCTTGCTCAAGTTCCTCGGCGAGCGTGGAGGCGATCTGCCGCGCGCCGTTCGAGGCGCCGCGGCGATTTCGGTGCCGTACGACCTCGAGCGCGGCGCACGCCATCTCCAGCGCGGCTTTTCCCGAATTTACGACCGCCACTTCGTGAAAACGCTCCGACAAAAGGCTCGCGCGAAGCTGGCGCGATTCCCGGGACTGTTCGACGCCCAGGCGCTCGAGCGCGCGAGGAGCATCTATGAGTTCGACGACGCCGTGACGGCACCCGTGCACGGGTTCGCCGACGCACACGACTACTACACGCGATCGAGCTCCATCCATTGGATCCACGGCGTCGCGCGACCGACGTTGCTTCTGAGCTCGGTCGACGATCCATTCCTCCCGTCCGACGTCTTGGACGAGGTTCGGTCCCGCGCTCGGGAGAACACCAACCTGACGCTCGAGTTCACGCGGCGAGGCGGGCACGTTGGCTTCGTCGGCGGACGAGTGCCGTTCCGCCCGTCGTATTACGCCGAATGGCGCGTCTGCGAGTTTCTCGCAGCCACGCTTTGAAATGCGCGCGCCATTGGCCACATTCTTCCTGTTGGTCATTTCGACCCACCCTGCCGCATGAACATCATCTATCTCGCGAGCTTCATCGGCGGGCTCCTGCTCGCAGTCCGCGTCATGATCTTCGGCGTCGAGCGGCCGCAGGAAGAGCACCCCGACGGTGAGCGGTCTCTTCGGCTGTCCCCGGCGGCCGCACCGATGTTCGCCACGGTGTTTGGTGCGGCCGGCTATCTGCTGACGCGTTGGAGCGGGGCGGCAACGCTGGTCACGCTCCTGATCGCTGGAGGCCTAGGCGCTCTCGCCGCGCTCGCCACGGCACATCTTGTGAGCAGATGGTGGAAGACGTCGCCGGCGAGTGACGTCGACGACGAGCGCTACGTTCTGCAGGGACACATCGCGCGTGTGACCAAAGCCATTCGGGCCGACGTTGATGGAGAGGTCGCGTACGAGATGGGAAACCAGCAACACACACTCCGGGCGCGAAGCTTCGACGCCGCCGCGTTGTCCGTCGGAACCGACGTGGTGATCGAACGTATCGAGGGCGAGGTCGCCTACGTCGAAGCCTGGATGGAAGTGGAGAAGCGACTGTAGGAGAGCGGCACGATGTGGGATGCAACGCTGGCCATTCTCATCATCGGCGGGTTCTTCGTGCTCCGCGCGGTTCTCGCGACGGTGTTCTTCTACTATTTGCTCCCCGAGGGCGACCGCTGTCCAAACTGCGACGCCCCGACGTTGCGCGTCGAGTCCAAGGGCTGGAATCGCCTGCTGCCGAAATTCCGCACGAGCTGGTGTTATCAGTGCGGCTGGAAAGGTCTCCTGCGACACGGTCCAATCACACCAGCGTCGCCATCAAAGCAGCTCACCGAGCACGGCGACAGGCGCTAAGCGCTCGAGGCGTGGAGAACAAGCCACTCCGGCCAGTTACCGCTGAGCTCGAAGAAGTCATCGTAGTAAACCAGGCCCGTCCCTTCGAGCTCCGCGATTAGCTCGCTGACGCCTTCTGTCGCGCCATGGATCGGCCCGATCGCGACCAGGTTCCCCTCGACGCGAAACTCGTCTGCCGTGAGACCGAACCGGGCGTCGAGCGCGGCCCGTGTGAGCCCGCTCGCCTCGTACGCGGCGCGCCGAATGAACAGCGTCGGGGCACCGGACGCGATCGTCAGGGCCATAGTCAGCTCCTCGTGGTCGATGCCGTGAGCGAATGACGGAGCGCAATATACGACGGGATTCCGTTCTCCCCGCGAGCGTCACGGCTCCCTAGCTTTCGGCATGCCAAGCGGCTCCACGTTCACTGCATTCGAGGCGTCGTTCGACGTCATCGTTGTCGGCGCCGGACATGCCGGTACCGAGGCTGCCGTTGCCGCGGCGCGCTCCGGCGCCAGCGTGGCCATCGTGACGAGCGCGCTCGAGACGATCGGTCAGATGTCGTGCAATCCCGCCATCGGCGGCGTCGCGAAGGGCACGGTCGTGCGCGAGGTCGACGCGCTCGGCGGAATCATGGGGCGCGCGACGGATCTCGCGTCGCTGCAATTCCGAATGCTGAACCGCAGCAAGGGCCCGGCGGTCTGGGCGCCGCGCGCGCAATGCGATCGCGGACTCTATCGCCGCGCAATTCGTACGCTGCTCGAGGTCCATCCGTCGCTTCGAACGATTCAAGGAACGGTCGCGCGACTCGTCATCGACGTGAGTGCCGGGCGGGTTCGGGGCGTCGAAACGCTCGAGGGCAGGCGATTCGGTGCTCGAGCCGTCGTCATCACGACGGGTACGTTCCTGCGCGGCCGGATTCATATCGGCACCGACACCAAGATCGCGGGCGGGCGCGCCGGCGAGTCGTCCGCCACACATCTGGCCGAGCAGCTCGAGCGTTTGGGGCTCGTGGTCGAGCGGTTCAAGACGGGAACTCCGCCTCGCATCGACGGACGGTCCGTGGACTTCAGCTGTCTCGAGCGGCAGGAGAGCGAGATCGAGTCGTTCGACTACTCGTGGTCCCACTTCTGGCCGTCGCCACGCCGCGTCGGCGAGCACACGCGGCATCCGCCGCACATTCCGTGTTGGATCACGTTCCTCGGTGAGAGCGGCAAGCAGATCATCCGGGAGAACATCAGCCAGTCGGCGATGTACGGCGGCGCAATCGCGTCGCGCGGCCCGCGCTACTGTCCCTCGGTCGAAGACAAGGTGGTGAAGTTCCCGGACGCCGAGCGACACCAGATTTTCCTCGAGCCTGAAGGGCTCGACACGACCGAGTTGTACGTGAACGGACTCTCGACGTCGCTGCCGGCACCGGTGCAGCTCGAGATGCTGCGATCGGTACCTGGCCTCGAGGCGGTCGTGATGACGCGCGCCGGCTACGCCATAGAGTACGACTACTACACGCCGACCCAGCTTCACGCGACGCTCGAGGTCAAGGCGCTCGGCGGCTTGTTCTTCGCCGGTCAGATCAATGGCACGACTGGCTATGAAGAGGCGGCGGGGCAGGGTGTGATCGCCGGTCTCAATGCCGCGCGACAGACGCTGGGCAAGACGCCGGTGATTCTCGGACGCGAGACATCGTACATCGGCGTGCTGATCGACGACCTCGTCACACGCGGCGTGGACGAACCGTATCGACTGTTCACGTCGAGGTCCGAGTTCCGTCTCTCGGTCCGTCAAGACAACGCGCTTCGTCGCCTCGGCCAAATCGCCATGAGTCTAGAGGTGCTCTCGGTCGAGGAGACGGAGATGATTGCACGACGGTTCGGCGACGAAGACGAATCGCTCCGGCTCGCGAGCGTCGTAAGCATTCAACCCTCTGAGGCCAAGGACGTGTTGACGCGGGCCGAGAGCGCGCACCTCGAGCACGCGGTGAAGATCGCGGACGTCGCGAAGCGCCAGAACGTGTCGCTTGCCGAGTTGTTCGCCGCCGCCGGTGTCGGTGAATCGCTGCATCGCGACGCGCTGGTCACGGCCGAGCTGGAGATCAAGTACGCCGGCTATTTCGAGCGTGAGCGTGAGCAGGCGGCGAAGATGAAGCGTATGGGCCAGTTCGCGCTCGACGACGCTGTGCCGTACGCGGAGTTTCAGTCGCTGTCGTTCGAGTCACGTCAGAAGCTCGCGGCGATTCGCCCGTCGACGTTGGCGCAGGCGGCGCGAATTCCCGGCGTCAGCCCGACGGACTTGCAGAATCTCGTGTTGGAGATCGAGAAGCGCCGGCGTCGTCCGACGGAGCGCGCGGGCGTCTGAGGCAAGCAGGTTCCACGCTGGGGTTTTGGCGGCGATTTAGTAGCACTATAGCACTTAATTCCAAGCACGCCGCTTGCAAACGGTGAGCGGACCGAACCACGGAGGCGCTCTGATGCAAAGCCCGATTCGAAACCCGATGCTGTTCGTCGCGATTGCTCTGTGCTCCGCACTCGCTACTCCAGTCGCGAGTGCGCAAAGCGCGACGTCTCCACCTCAGATTGTGGTGACGGGCACGGGCGAAGCTCGCATCTCGCCTGACCGGGCCACTGTGATGCTGGGAGTGCAGAGCCGCGGGACGACGGCCTCCGCCGCGGCGAGCGACAATGCGCGCCGACTCCGCGCCATTCTCGACACACTGAGATCGATTGGGCTCGGCAGCGAGCAACTCTCAACGGTGAACTACAACGTGTCCCCGGAGATGCAGTACCCGACGGGCGGCAACCAGCCACCGAAGGTCACGGGCTACGTGGTTACCAACTCGGTTCGAGCCGACGTTCATCGCATCGATGATGTCGGGCGCGTCATCGATGCCGCTCTGGCAAAGGGCGCAAACGAGGTTGCGAGCCTACAGCTCTTTTCATCGAAGGCAGACTCGACTCGACGGGCGGCTCTCGCGGCGGCGGTCGCTGACGCCCGCGCCCAGGCCGACATTCTCGCGAGGGCAGCCGGCGGATCGCTCGGCACTCTGATTGAAATCTCATCGGCACAGGAACCGATCCGCCCCGTTCCTCAGCCGTTGATGCGCGTCTCGGCAGCGATGGCCGCGGTGAGAACGCCAATCGAGCCTGGCGAGCAGACGGTTACCGCAACGATTACGGCCCGGTGGACGTTCGTTGGCGGGCGCTAGAGAGTTTTGAGTGCCACGTGGCACTTCTCGGGATCACAAGTTCGCACCGTTCCACGTGGCACGTTGTCTCGCTCCCCGGGCTCCGGTAGATTGGCGGCGGTCGGACGAAGCCGACTCTTCTCACTCGCGAGGCCGCCTAGAGCCGCCCGACGCATCCTCCAGCATCCGAGATAGTGGCCCGGGTAATCGCGATCGCGAATCAGAAAGGCGGCGTCGGCAAAACGACCACGGCGGTGAACCTCGCCGCCAGCCTTGCCGCGGCTGAGCAACGAACCCTCCTCATCGACGGCGATCCGCAGGGAAATGCCACGAGCGGACTGGGTTTGCAGAAGGACCAGATCAAATCCACCGTTTACGACGTGATCATCGGCGACGCCTCGATCGCGGACGCCACAATCCCACGCGTTCTCTTCAAACACCTCGATGTCGTTCCGGCCACGCCAGACTTGGCCGGGGCCGAAGTCGAGCTCGTCGATCGAAAGAACCGCGAGCGCATGATGCGATCTGCGGTCGCCGAAGTGCGCAAGTCGTATGACTACATCCTGATCGACTGTCCGCCGTCGCTCGGCCTCATCACCCTGAACATGCTCGCGGCCGCCGACGCACTCCTGATTCCGCTTCAGTGTGAGTACTACGCGCTGGAAGGCCTCTCCCAGCTACTTAACACTGTCCATCTAGTTCAGCGGAGCGTCAACACGGAGTTGGCGATCGACGGCGTACTCCTGACGATGTATGACGCCCGCCTGAACCTTTCGCGGCAGGTCGCCGCTGAGGCGCGAGAGTATTTCGGCGCGCAGGTCTTCGAGACGGTGGTTCCGAGAAACGTTCGTTTGGCGGAGGCTCCGAGCTTCGGCAAGCCCATCATTCTATACGATGTGGCGTCGGTCGGAGCACAGGCGTATGTCAATGTGGCAAAAGAGCTTATGAGGCGCAACAAGTGAGCGCCGAGAAGCCCAGGCGGCTCGGGCGTGGCCTCGAGGCACTCATTCCGGCGGCTGAGACGACCTCAGCCGCGCCAGGCAGCGACCTGCAGCGAATTCGGATTGGACGAATTCGCCCCAATCCGTTTCAGCCTCGCCGCGAATTCGATACGGCTGAGCTCGCTGAGCTCGAGGCCTCGCTCAAGGCGAGCGGCCTGCTCCAGCCGATCACCGTTCGCCCACGCGGCGACGCGTTCGAGCTGATCGCCGGCGAGCGACGCGTCCGGGCGGCCTCCAACCTGGGTTGGACGGAGATCACGGCGATCGTGCGCGACTTCGACGATCGCACGATGCTCGTGCTCGCCTTGGTGGAGAATCTCCAGCGAGCGAACCTCAATGCGCTGGAGGAGGCGCGAGGCTATCGCCGCCTCATCGATGACTTTCAGCTGACGCAGCAGCAGGTCGCGGAAGCCGTCGGAAAGGACAGGACGACCATCACAAATCTGCTCCGAGTACTCACGCTCCCTGAGCCGGTCCAGCAAATGGTCGAGCGCGGCGAGCTGAGCTCCGGTCATGCTCGCGCACTTCTCGCCCTCGGCCCACAGCACTCGGTCGTCGGCCTGGCCAAGGAAGCCCTCTCACTCGGGATGAGCGTACGAGCATTGGAGCAGCGCGTACGTGACCTCAACTCGCCGCCCGAAGCGACCTCATCAGCTGGTGCCACGGAGACTCAGCGCCGGTCCTCGGCTCCGCCGACCGATCCGGCCGCGCGTCAAATCGAAGACCAAATGCGGAGTTATCTGCAAACGGATGTTCGACTTCGGCTCAGCGACGGCGAACGCGGCGTCATCGAGCTGACGTTCTACTCGAACGATGATCTAGATCGAATCCTCGATCTCATTCTCCGTGATCAACGGGGCGATTTCTGATATTTTTTGGCAACATAATAGCGCCATAATTAACGCATCAACAACGGTCCATTGCCGTTCCATGCTGCTGATGGACGCCAAATTCATAGGGCAATCCCCGGCTTGACCAGTCGCGATTAGCAGGTCTCGAGCACCAGTTGTACACATTCGCGTATGTCGTTTAACACCAATGACTAATAGAATTGGACGTCGGCGAATACGTCGTTTTTCCACAGCCTTCAACATTTGCGTGTTGCTCGTTGCTTCCGCCTGCGACAAGAGCCCGGGCGCACGATCAAGCTCCGCGTCCACGTTCCGTGTTGCGCTACTGACGCCCGGACCTGTTTCGGACCAGTCCTGGAATGCCGGTGCCTACGCGGGCCTTCTCCGAATTCGTGACAGCCTCGGGGCGCAGATCAGCAACATCCAGACGAAAACCCCATCAGAGTTCGAGGATAATTTCCGTCAGTACGGCGTGCAGGGCTATTCGCTCGTGTTCGGGCATGGATTCGAGTACCAAGATGCGGCGAAGCGTGTCGCTCCGGAATTCCCGAAGACGATCTATGTCACGACCTCTGGAACCACCACGGGGCCCAATCTCGCCGGAATGTCGTTCGGGTTCGCTGAGCCATCCTACCTGGCAGGCATGCTGGCCGCGGCGGTCAGCAAATCCAACAAGCTCGGCGTGATCGGCGGAACGGAGCTGCCCCCGGTTGTCGAGAGCTTTCGTGCGTTCGAATCGGGCGCGCGAACGGTCAAACCGAATATTTCAGTCATCACATCGTTCGTCGGAAATTGGGACGACGTGAGCGCCGGCAAGGAGCAGGCGTTGGCTCAGCTCTCCCGCGGCGTCGACGTCATCTTTCAGAATGCTGACGCGGCGGGACTCGGCGTTTTCCAGGCAGCTCGCGAGAAACAGAACGCCTACGTCATCGGCTCCAACTCGAACCAGAATGGCGTCGCGCCGGACGTGACGCTCGGCAGCGTCGTGATCGACCTGCCGCTCGCGTTTCTCACTGTCGCCAAGCAAGTGAAGGCCGGTACGTTTCAGGCCGGCGTCGTGACACTCGGCGAATCGAGTCGCGTGGTGACGCTCGTGCTCAACCCCGCGCTTCGCGATCGGATTCCGCGCGACGCTCTCGCGCGAATCGATTCGATGCAGCGCGCCATGTCTTCCGGCGCGTTCTCGATTCCGTCGAGCGCGGACACCGCCGCGATCAAGCGCTGAGATGCCGGCGCTCGAGAACCTCGCGAAGTATCTCGACGCAACGCTCAGTATCGGGACGATTCCGGATTACCCGAATGCGGTGAATGGCGTGCAGCTCGCGAACGTGGGCGACATTCAACGCGTCGCGACGGCCGTCGACTTTTCGACCGAGACGGTCGCGGGAGCGATCGACGCGGGCGCGAAGCTCCTGCTCGTCCACCACGGCATGTTCTGGGGTGGCGTTCAACCACTGACCGATCATCGCCACAGGCGACTCTGGATGCTGGTGACGCACGATGTCGCCGTGTACTCCGCGCACCTTCCGCTCGACGTGCATCCCGATCTCGGCAACAACGTGCTACTGGCCGCGCGCCTCGGACTGCAGCCGTCGGGTGGTTTCGCATCCTATCAGTCCGTCGACGTCGGTGTCAGCGGCGAAGCCGAGGTCCCGACGCGCGTGCTCGCCGAACGAGCCGGGGCGCTGGCCGCGGAGTTCAAGGGCACCTTGGTCGCGACACCGTTCGCACCGGATCGAATGACGCGCCGCTGGGGCCTCTGCACGGGCGCGGGCGCCGATTCTTCGACGCTCCGCGAAGCGGCTCGGCGCGGGCTCGATACTCTCGTCGTCGGCGAAGGCCCGCACCACACGGCGGTCGAGGCGCGCGAGCTCGGAATCGTGGTGCTCTACGCGGGCCACTACGCCACCGAGACGCTCGGCGTCCGCGCGCTGGGAGACAAACTCGCCGGTGCCTTCGGATTGACATCGACCTTCATCGACGTGCCGAGCGGACTGTGACGGCGCTTCCGGCGAACTCGCGCGGCGACCTCGTGCTGGTGCTGGCCGGAATCACGAAGCGATTCGGCGCGACGGTCGCGCTCGACGACGTCTCATTCCAGCTTCGCGCGGGAACCGTGCACGCGTTGCTGGGTGAGAACGGAGCGGGGAAGACGACGCTCATGCGGATCGCCTTTGGTCTGTCATCCGCGGATTCGGGCGATGCGTTCGCCGGAGATCCGCCGCGGCGAATCACGTCCGCGGCGGGAGCGATCGACGCGGGTGTCGGGATGGTTCATCAACATTTCACGAACGTGGCAGCGATGACGGTCGCCGAAAACGTGGCGCTTGGCGGCCGCGGTCTGTTCGACAGGCGCAAGGCCGCAGCCACGGTCATCGACATTGGCCGGCGCACGGGATTGGCCCTCGACCCCGAGGCGCGCGTCGAGGATCTTCCGGTCGGCGCGCAGCAACGGCTGGAGATCGTGAAGGCGCTCGCCAGGAACGCGCGCGTGCTGATGCTCGACGAGCCGACGGCTGTTCTCGCGCCGCAGGAGACCGCGGAGCTGCTCAGGTGGCTCCGCGCGTTCACGAGCCATGGCAACGCCGTCGTGCTCATCACCCACAAGCTGCGCGAGGCGCTCGCGATCGCCGACGAGGTCACGGTTCTGCGACGCGGGCGTGTGGCGCTGTCCGCCGCCGCCACGGACGTGACGCTCGAGTCTCTTTCCTCCGCGATGATCGGAGGCGATGCGACATCGAGGACGGAGCCGCCCGATGCCATCGCGGCTCCTGGTGCGAGGCGCAATAGTGCTCGAGAGGCCCAACATCCGGAGCGCGCCGCGGGTGCGGCTCGACGCGCAGTCGTCGCGGCACGCGGGCTGACGATCGTCGACGAGCGTGGTGTGGTTCGCGTGCACGATGCCTCGTTCGAGATTCAACCCGGCGAGATCGTCGGCGTGGCGGCGATCGAAGGATCCGGTCAGCATGAGCTGCTTCGCGCGCTCGCCGGACGCACACCGCCAACCAGCGGGCTGCTCGAGGCTCCGGCGTCCGTTGGATTCGTTCCCGAGGATCGTCATCGTGACGCGCTCCTGCCGGAGTTCTCGCTCGCCGAAAACGTGGCGCTCAAGGACGCCGGCGCGAGATGTGGCCGGCTCGACTGGGTGACCCTCCGCTCGACGTCCGACTCATTGATCGCGCGCTTCGATGTTCGAGGCGGCGACGCAACGACACCGGCGCGGACGCTGTCGGGCGGCAATCAGCAGAAGCTCGTGCTGGCGCGAGAGCTCGACGGTTCGCCACCGTTGCTCGTCGTCGAGAATCCCACGCGAGGATTGGACATTCGCGCGACGCAGGACGTGCACGATCGATTGCGCGCCGCCGCCGCGTCCGGCGCTGCCGTGGTGATCTTCTCCAGCGACTTGGACGAAGTTCTGTCGCTCGCGCAGCGGGTGCTGGTGATGCACGCTGGCGCCGTTCGCGAATGTGAGCGCGACCGTGATGTCGTGGGACGCGCCATGCTCGGGGTCGCGTGAGCACCGACGCGCCGGTCGTTCAGGACGCCGATCCGGCGCGCTGGCGAATGCTGACACTGCTCGCCGTGGCAGAGTTGTTGGGGATGTCGCTCTGGTTCGCGGCCAGCGCCGTGTCACCACAGCTCGCGCTGCGCTGGTCGCTCACGCCCGGCGAAACGGCGTGGCTGACGACGATCGTCCAGCTGGGATTCGTCTTCGGGACGGGAGCCGCGGCGCTGCTGAACCTCGCCGACGTCTTGCCGTCGCGTCGCTACTTCGCGATCGCCGCGGTCGCCGGTGCCGCGGCGAACGCGGGGTTGGTCGCCACGGATCGGTACGCGGCCGCTCTCGCGCTGCGGTTCCTCACGGGCTTCTCGCTCGCCGGAGTGTATCCACCCGCCATGAAGATGGCGTCGACGTGGTTTCGCTCGCGGCGCGGTCTGGCAATCGGCACCGTGGTCGGCGCACTGACGGTCGGCAAGGCGACGCCGTACCTCGTGCACTCGTTGCCGAACGCAGGTCCATCGGCGGTGATCCTCGTGGCGACCGGTTGCGCGCTCGTCGCTGCAGTGTTGGTGGCGGGCTTCTATCGCGACGGTCCGTATCCGTTTCCGCCACGACCGTTCTCGTGGAATCTTGTTCGAACGGTGTTCGAGCGGCGCGAATGGCGATTGGCGACGGGCGGGTATCTCGGTCACATGTTCGAACTGTACAGCGCGTGGACGTGGCTGCCCGTATTCGTGTCCGCCAGCGCAGCCGCCGCAGGCGTCCCATCGGGACACTCGCGGGATGCCGTATCGTCCGCTGTGGCGTTCGCGGCGATCGCGGTCGGCGGGCTCGGATGCGTGTGGGGCGGCCTGGTCGCCGACCGGCGCGGCCGAGAATGGCTGGTCATCGTCGCCATGGCGGCGAGCGGTTGCTGCGCGCTCCTGATCGGACTCACCTTCGGGCACGGACTGTGGCTCGTCGTCCCCGTGGCGCTTGCGTGGGGCTTCTTCGTCGTCGCCGACAGCGCGCAGTTCAGCGCGCTGGTCACTGAAGCGGTACCGCCGCACGCCGTCGGAACGGCGCTCACCGTCCAAACGTCGCTCGGCTTTCTGCTCACGATGGTTTCGATTCAGCTCGTTCCGCCGGTGGAGCAACTGGTCGGGTGGCGGTGGGCATTCGCGATGCTGGCGTTGGGACCGGCCGTCGGAATCGCGGCGATTCAGCGTCTCGTGCGCAGTCGGCCGGAGACAGGTGCCGACATTGCGCAGCGCGGCGCGGTGAGTCAGCGAACATAGATGCTGCGATGGACTCTGCGACGGTGCGGCGATCACGCGTAGTCGCCGTCGCGCTGGTGGTGGCCCTGGCCGCCGGCACGACGGGACTTCTCGCCGCCACGGGATTCGACGTCGCGCGCGCGTTCGGCGCGTTGGTGCGCGGGTCCCTGGGGTCATGGTACGCCATCGGCTCCGGAACGCTCGTTCGCGCGACGCCACTCATCCTCACCGGATTGGCCGTGGCGGTGGCCTTTCGGGCCGGCGTCTTCAATATCGGCGCGGAAGGACAGTTCGTCATGGGCGCTGTCGCGGCGACGGCAGTGGCTCTCGCGTGCGGTTCGCTGCCCGCGCCGATGGCGATTCCGCTCGTCTTGATGGCTGGTGCGATGGCGGGCGGCGCATGGGCTTCGATCGCCGCGGTACTCCGCATCCGATTCCACGTGCTGGAGGTGATCAGCACGATCATGCTCAATTTCGTGGCGGGATTCGCCGTGTCGTATCTCGTTCGGGGGCCGTTGCAGGAGCGCACCCACGTCTACCCGCAGACGGAAACGATCGCGGTCGCGACTCAGCTTCCTCGCCTCGCGGCGACGACGCGACTGCACGCGGGCTTTCTCGTCGCGCTGGCGGCGTGCGCGGCCGTCTGGTGGTATGTCCGGTACACCGCGGGCGGGTTTCGTGTTCGCGCCGTTGGCGCAAACCCTGATGCCGCGCGGTCGGCGGGACGAATCGACGTCGCCCGGGTGACGCACGGCGCGTTCGTGGCGAGCGGCGCGCTGGCCGGGCTTGCGGGGGCGATCGAAATCTCCGGCGTGACGTATGCGCTGTACGAGAACATCTCGCCGGGATATGGGTACACGGCGATCGCCGTCGCGCTGCTCGCGCGGCTCGATGCGCTGGGTGTGGTGGGAACGGGGATCGTCTTCGGCGCACTCGAGTCGGGGGCGACGGCGATGCAGCGCGACGCCGGCGTGCCGTCGGTCGTGGTGTCCGTGATCGAGGCCTGCGTCGTGCTCGCGCTTGTCGCGGCGGGGCGAGCCCGCGTTGGCATTGGCGGGAGCTCGCGGTGAGCCCGGCGAGCGCGTTTCTCGAAGCCACCGTTCGAACGGCGACGCCACTCGCGCTCGCGGCGATGGGCGAGGTGGTCGTGGAGCGGGCTGGCATCATCAACATCGGGCTCGAGGGCGTCATTCTCTCGGGCGCGTTCGGTGCGCTCATCGGCGCGACGCACGCCGGTGCGTGGGGAGGATACGGTGTCGCCATCGCCGCCGGTCTCGTCACCGCACTCGCGTTCGCGACGTTCGCCGTCTGGCTTCGCGCTGATCAGATCATCAGCGGGACGGCAATCACACTTCTCGCCGTCGGGCTGACCGGCACACTGTATCGCGCGCTCTACGGTGCGGCCGGCGCGGCGTTGACCATTCCGACGACGGGCCCCGTCGCCATTCCGGGCTTGTCACGAGTGCCCGTGATCGGCGCCCCGTTCTTCGATCAGCCGATCGTGACGTACGTCGGCTACGCGATGACCATACTCGTCTGGTGGTGGATGCGACGCACGCACGCGGGGCTCGCGCTCCGCGCGGTCGGCGAGCGGCCGGCCGCGGCGGAAGCCGCCGGCGTCAGGATTGCCCGCGTGCAGCTCGGAGCGCTCGCGTTCGGCGGTATCGCGGGCGGCCTTGCGGGTGGGTGTCTCGTGCTGGCACAGGCCGGGACGTTCGCCGAGAACATGTCGGCCGGCCGCGGGTTCATCGCGATCGCAATCGTCGTGCTCGGCCGATGGCAACCGCTCGGCGTCGCGCTGGCGTCACTCGTCTTCGGCGCGGCCAGCGCGTTGCAGTTTCTTCTGCAGGCGCTGGGGCTCGCGCTTCCGTATCAGATTTTTCTCGCGTTGCCGTACGTGCTGACCCTTGCCGCGCTTGCCGGCGTCGCGGGACGGGTTCGCGCACCGGCGGGACTCGCGCGCACCGACGACGCGTAGCGCGACGCCGAGCGCGTCAGCAGTGGCGGCGCGTGCTCGTCCATCGGCGATGCCACCGTCCGTCAGCACCGCGCTCGATGAGGCCGTACGCCGTTGCGTCTCCGTAGTCGCGGATCAGGAAGAGCGCCGGTGTGCGCGCTCCGCCGATCAGCGCTCCGGCGAGCAGCTCCCGGCTCTCGATCGTCTCTTCCTCGCCGTAGGAGCGCTCGGAATACGCGGTGGCGAACGCGGAGTCGCCGGACGCCCGCTCGGCGACGAGGAGTGTGTGCTCCTGGAGCGGCGTCGCCTCTTGATTGATCTGGCGTGTGACGGACGCGACGGCGACGAGCGGGCCATTTGGGATCGTGAATCGCCACAGCGACCGGACGACAAACGGCAGTCCGGCGAATCGTCCCGCCGAGTCATTCGGCAGCGCCGACGCGAGCCGATTCATGGTGACGATGAGCGCGCTGGAGTCGCCGCGCGAAATCGCTTCCGTGGAATCGAGCGCGAGGGGGGCGATCACCCCGCCGATGAATCCGATGCTCCACGGTCGCGGCGGAGGCGCCGCGCTCAGCGACCCAATCGCACACACGCCGGTGTCCGACACGGTCGAGAGCTCCGCGGTCTGCACGGTTCCTCCGCGCCCGAACAAGGTGACCGACGCTGGATGCGGAATCGCCGCGAGCCCGGCGGTCGTGGTCGCGCTGTCCGGCGCGACGACGAACGCCGTCGCGGGCGATGACGCAGGCACGAGGAGCACGGGCCCGATGGCGTCGTCCCATCGTCCTCGCGGCGACGACGCGGCGGTCGTCGAATCCGGAGCGCTCGCGCGCGGCCTGACCAGCGAATCGGCCCGCGAGGGCTGCTTGGCCCGATCGCACGCCAGCGCGAAGCACACCACGACCATCGAGCCAGCGCAGCGGAAAGACGTCATTCCCCGTAATTTGGACTCGCGGCCGCCACCGTCAACGGCGTGCTGCCGCTACGTCACGCGACGTATCGTCGCCGGCGCGGGTCCGGCGTTAGCATGCGGGCAGATCGACGCGGGTGAACCCTCTCGAACTCGATTCATGACGCATCCCCAACACGCGCTGCCGGTGGTGCTGCCCGATGGTGAAATCCGACCGCTCGTGCGCGCTCCGGCGATCGAGCGGCTGAGTTGGGCGCTGTACGACTTCGCCAACACGATCTTCTCGATGAACGTGTCCACACTGTACTTCGCGGTGTGGCTGGTGAGCGATCTGGGCGTCTCGAACACGCTGGACGCCGTGGCGAGCGCGGTCTCGTCTGCGCTGGTGTTCCTCGCGATTCCATTCCTCGGCGCCCTGTCCGACGTCCGGCGGCGGCGCAAGCCGTGGGTCATCGGCTTCACCCTTCTCTCGTGCGCCGGCTGTGCGTTGATGGGGGTGTTGGGCCAGCGCCTGCTTCCGCTCACCGGCGAGGCCGTCGACGCGCCGGCAACGCTACCCCAAGGGTGGCACGCGACCGGCGCCCCGCTGTTCTGGGTCCTGGCCGCGTATGCATTGGCCGGATTCGCATATCAGGCGGCGCAACCGTTCTACAACGCGATGCTTCCCGAGCTCGCGCCGCCCGAGGAACAGGGTCGCTTGTCGGGCTTCGGGACGGCGATCGGATATGTGGGATCGATCGTCGGCGTGCTGCTCGTTGCGCCGTTCTTCAACGGAGCGCTCCCCGCCTTTGGCCAGCTTGGCGACGCGACGATGCGGACGCTGCACTCGCTCGTTCCGTTCACGTCGCACGGCGGCCGCGTGTCGACGTTCGTCCCGACCGGCGTGCTGTTCCTGGTGTTCTCGCTGCCGCTGTTCCTCGTGTGTCGCGATCACAATCCCGCACCGCGTGGAACACCGGTCGATTGGCGCCGTGCCGTGCGCGAGGTGATCCACACGATTCACGAGGCGAAGAAACACCCTGGAACGCTTCGCTTCATCATTGCGTCGTTCGTCTATCAGGACGCGATCGGAACGATCGTCGGGTTCATGACGCTGTACGCGGTGAAGGCCGTTGGATTCACCCGGGGATCGGAGATCAAGGTCTTCCTGGTGCTGACGATTCCGTCGATCTTCGGCAGCTACATCTACGGCCACTTGGTCGACCGGTTCGGCGCGAAGCGAAGCCTGATGTCGACGATTCTCGTCTGGATCGCGCTGCTCGCGATCATGATCGCCGTTCCCGGTCAGACGGCGTTCTGGATCGTGGGACTCGCGATTGGCCTCAACTTCGGCGGCGTGCCGACGGCGGAGCGGCCTGTGCTCCTGGGTCTGGTGCCCGACACTGAAGCTGGCCGCTATTTCAGTCTGATGTTGTTGTCGTCGCGGGCCGCGGCGATCGTCGGGCCACTCATTTGGGGCATCACGGTCGACGGACTCGAGCCGTCGCTCGGCACGGCGATCGCCTATCGCGCGGCGGTGATGACCGTCGCGGTGATGTTCGTGATTGCCGCGTTCATTCTGCGCGGCGTGCCCGATCGATCGGTGCGCGCGGCGTGAGCAGACCCTGACACAGCGACGGACGGGATGCTGACGCTGGCTAACGGCGTACCGGCGGCAGGTACGGCCCGCCGAGATCCCAGTGCCACGCGTCGCGTCGCAGGCCGGTGCGCGGATCCTTCAGCGGCTTGAACTGCAGCCGGTCGGCCGGAATGCCGACGGCGCGGCCGTAGGCGAGCAAGAGCGTGCGGTTGGTCGACACGAGATGCGCGAGCGCGCGCCCCTTCCACCGATGACGGTGCAGCCACAGGCCGCCGTCCATCGCGTGGATCATCCCGTCTCGTCGCTTGCTGAACTCGCGAAACGCAGGGACGTCAGCGGTAGCTCGAACACTTACTGACACGCGACCACGCCCGCGGCCGTCGCGGGAGGAACCGGCGCCGCGCTTCCGATGAACATGGCGCAGAACTTCGGATACGACATCTGGTGGGTCGCGGTCGCCGCCCAGCCCGTGGCCGTCGCTTCGACGATCACGATGTTATCGCCTCTCGTTCCCCAGAATTTGAGCGAGTCGAGAGAATTCGAATACTGCGTCCGGTCGTAGAAATAGGACTCTTCGGCCGTCGTGAGGTTGTGCAGATCGCTCTCCATCGTGGCGTAATAGGCTTTGCCTTTCGTGGCGGAGAACTTCGGAATCGCGATGGCCGCGAGGATTCCGATGATCACCACGACGATCAACAGCTCGATCAGCGTGAAGCCGCGGCGGGCGCGGAGCGCGTTCAAGCGTGGGTGACTCGGAGAATAGGCGAGCATAGGCGGGGAAGGTGTTACTGGTACGTCGTCGTTTCCGATGCCACCTGGAGGGCAAGGCCAATGCCCGGATCAGACCGCTAGACCCAAAGCCCTTTGGCGATAATGCTTTAGCACCAATCTGGCGGTTCGACGAGCCGCGAAAAACGGTCGGTCAGAACGTCGAACTGCGAAAACCCTCGCAACGTGCGACGGGGACAGGGTGACTGAGGTCACACATTAATCCGTCCTCAATCCATCTTCGTCGCCACCCAGTTCTCGCCGGTTCCGAGGTCGACGACGAGCGGAACGGACAGCGCCGCGGCGTGCTCCATCTCGTACTTGACCAATGCCTGCATTTCGGCCAGCTCGGCCGGCGGCACCTCGAATACGAGCTCGTCGTGCACCTGGAGCAGCATCTGACTCTTCAGCTGCCGAGCACCGATCGCGCGCTGAATGTTGATCATCGCCACTTTGATCACGTCAGCGGCCGATCCTTGGATCGGTGAGTTCTGGGCCGTGCGCTCGCCGAACGCGCGAATGTTGAAGTTGCGATCGCGGAGCTCCGGAATGTACCGCCGACGATTGAAGATGGTCTGCACGTAGCCGTGCTGGCGAGCAAACTCGATCATCGAGTCGAGATATTCGCGCACCCGGCTGAAGCGCTGAAAGTAGCGTTCGATGAACTCCTTGGCCTCGGCGTGCGCGATCTTGAGCTGCTGCGACAGCGCATGCGGCCCCTGCCCATAAATCGTCGCGAAGTTGATCGTCTTCGCGCGGGCGCGCATGTCTTTGGTCACCTGGTCCGCGGGCACCTCGAAGATGAGCGCCGCCGTCTGCCGGTGAATGTCGTCGCCGGATCGAAACGCCTGGACGAACGCGGGGTCGCCGGAGAGGTGGGCGAGCAACCGGAGCTCGATCTGTGAGTAGTCGGCAGCGAGCAGCGTCCACCCGGCGCGCGGAATGAACCCGCGTCGAATGTCCCGGCCGAGCTCACGCCGGATCGGGATGTTCTGCAGGTTCGGTTCGCTCGACGACAGACGGCCGGTCGCCGCGACCGTCTGGCTGAACGAGGTGTGCACGCGACCGGTCACGGGGTGCACGTAGCCCGGCAGCGCGTCGATATACGTGCTCTCGAGCTTCGCGATCTCGCGGTACTCCATGAGGAGCACGGGGAGGCGATGGCCTTCGTCGGCGAGCTGCTGAAGGACGCTCGCGTCGGTCGAGGGGCCGGTCGGCGTCTTCTTGAGGACGGGTAGATTCAACTTCTCGAAGAGGATCTCGCGCAGCTTTGGATTGGAGTTGATGTTGAACTCCTCCCCGGCGGTCGCGTAGATCTCCTGTTCGACGCGCTTGCGCTCGCGCTCGAACCTCGACTTGAGCGACGCGAACCACGCCGTGTCGATCGTGATGCCGTTCCACTCCACCTCGGCCAAGACGTCGACCAGCGGCATCTCGATATCGTGAAACAGGCGCGCGAGCTGGAGCGCATCGAGCTGCGGCTCGAAGCGGTCGCGGAGCTGCCAGATCACGTCGGCCGCTTCGCAGGAGAAATTGGCCGCGCTCTCGATCGGCACCTGATCGAACGGAATCGTGTCCTTGCCCTTGCCGCGCAGCGCTTCGAGGCTCGTCGTCTGCCGGCCGAGGAACTCGAGCGCGAGCACGTCGATCTCGTGCGAGCGGCGACCGGGGTCGAGCACGTAGCTCGCGACCATCGTGTCGAAGTCGAGGCCGCGCAGCGTGACGCCGGCGACGCGAAGCGCGAGCCGCTCGTGCTTCGCGTTCTGCGCCGTTTTCTTGACCGAGGGATCCTCGAGCAACTCTCGGAGCGACACCATGTCGGGGTGCTCGATCGGCGGCAGATTGCGGATCGCCGATTCTCCGCTGACGAGCGCGCGCGCCGCGATGCTCGTGGGCTCGGCGGTCTTCTTGGGACGCGTCTTCTTGGCGGCCGGCGCTTCGACCGGGAGGCCGAGGTCCAGATCGCCCTGCGCTTCCTCTCGCGCGCGATGGCCGAGCGGCACATAGAACGCGTCGCCGGGTCCGACGGCGACGGCGACGCCGACGAGCGTCGAGCGCAGTGGATCGAGCTCGGATGGGGCCGACGGGTCGACGACGGTTTCGATGGTGACCGCGATGTGCTCCGCGGCTCGCGCCCTCGCGACGGCTTTCTCCAGCGCCGGAATCGTGTCGATGACCGCGTAGGTAGTCGGCGGCGACGGGATCGGCGCGGCGGTCGCGCCATCGGATTCGACATCCGGTACGGCGTCGGCCAGCGCTCTGGCGAGCGTGTGGAATTCGAGCTCGACGTACAGCGTTCGCAGGCGGCGCAGATCGGGAGGCGACAGCCGCATGGAGTCGAGGTCGAGGGACACGGGAAGATCGTCCCGAATCGTCACCAGCTCCTTGGAGAGGCGCGCCATGTCGGCCTGCTCCACGAGCGCCTCGCGTGGTCGCTTCTTGGTGATCTCCGTGGCGTGCGCGAGAATGTTCTCGACCGTTCCGAACGAGTTGACGAGCTCCTGCGCGGTTTTTTCGCCGATGCCTTTGACACCGGGGATGTTGTCCGACGTATCGCCGACCAGGGCGAGATAGTCCGTGACGAGCGCCGGCGGCACACCGAGGCGGTCGCTGCCGTTCTCGACGCCCACCCACTGCTCCTCGACCGCCGCCGCGCCGCCGCGCCCGGGATTGAGCAGCCAGACGCCGGGACGGACGAGCTGCTGGAAGTCCTTGTCGCCCGAGACGACGACGACGTTGAGGCCGGCGTCGACGCCCTGCTTGGCGAGCGTGCCGATGACGTCGTCCGCTTCAAAGCCTTCTAATGTGATGATTGGAACCTTGCTGGCGTCGAGCACGGCGCGAATGCGCTCCATGCCCCGATTGAAGTCGTCCTGCAGCTCGCTCGTGAGCTTTTCGCGCGTCGCCTTGTAGGCCGGATACCGCTCGTGGCGAAACGACAGCCCGGAGTCGTGCACCCAGGCGAGGTAGTCGGGCCGATGCGTCTGGAGCAGCCGCTGCAGGAAATTGACTACGCCCCACGCGGCCGAGGTGTTCTCCCCGCGGCTGGTCGTGAGGGGACGCGAGATCATGGCGAAGAACGCCCGGTAGATCAGGGCATATCCGTCGACGAGAAAGAGCCGTGGAGACGGCGGCAGGGCGGGAACGGGCGATGTCAACGCGGGGTGCGAACGAGAATCAGAGTGGCCAGGGACATGAGTGAAAGCTCAGACTGTGACGCGGCCGGTTCAATCCCTGGCCTGAATCACGCGGGTCTACCGCACTCGGCACGCGGCCCAACGTGCCTTTGAAAACGTTCCGGTTCGCCCGTCCCTAGAAACAGCACCGCCCGCCATTGCTGGCGGGCGGGTGCAGAATCACTCGTTCCGGGCGCGCGAATCTCAGACGCGGACCACGTTCGCGGCGTGAAGACCCTTTTCGCCCGTGCGGATCTCGAACTCGACCTCCTGGCCTTCGGCGAGCGTCTTGAATCCTTCCATGCTGATGGCGGAGAAGTGGACGAAGACGTCCTCCCCGCTGTCCTGTTCAATGAAGCCATACCCCTTGGCATCGTTGAACCACTTCACCTTCCCTCTGGCCATGCGAGCTGCCTCCTGCGGCGTGATTCGAGCCTGCACTGCGGTGCTGGGCAAGCCGCCTGGCTTGCGCGGCCCTATATAGGAGCACCTTGTCCATTTGTCAAGCAAGTCGAGGTGTATGGGGTTTCACGCTATCGACAAGGACCACATGATCTTACGGCGCACATCGGAGCCCGGCGCCGACGGCATCAACCGCGGTGAGAGCACGACTTTCGTAGTTTCGGCCAACTCGTGCCCCGGTTTGCTTGCGACGCCCATAGCGCGCGATTAGGTTCGCCGCGTGCCACGCGAAAATCTCGTCGGACAGACGATTGCCGGATATTCGCTGCAGAGCGAGGTGGGTGAGGGCGGGACATCAGCCGTCTTCCGTGCCCAGCATGCGAACCACGGAACGGTTGCGGTGAAGGTCCTGCGCGAGAAGCTTCGCCAGGACCGCACCGCGGTTGCGCGCTTCCTTCGCGAGGCTCGCTACGGCGAGCGCGTGAAGCACCCCAACGTCGTGCGTACCATCGAGATCGGCGAAGCCGGCCCCGGGATGCACTTTCTGGCCATCGAGTGGGCCGCCGGGGAGATCCTCGAGAAGTACGCGAAGCGGCAGGGGCCCCTCCCGGTCGACGAAGTCTCGGCGATCGTGAGCCAGATCGCCGATGCGGTACACGCCGCGCATGCGGTCGGTATCGTCCATCGCGACCTCAAGCCGGACAACGTCATGTACGAGCCGTCGACGCGGCAGGTGAAGCTGCTCGACTTCGGCATCGCGACCGACACCGACATCGCGCCGGAGCAGCGGCTGACGCGAGCCGGATTCTTCGTCGGCACGCTGATGTACGTGGCGCCAGAGGCGCTGTCCGGCGAGCTCGTCGGCCCGCTCGCCGATCAGTACAGCCTTGCGACGATCGCGTACTTCCTGCTGACGGGATGTCTGCCCTTTCCGGCGAAGACGCCCCGCGAGATGTTCTCACAGCTCCTGTCGCAACCGCCCATTCCGCTCAACCAGGCGAAGGCCGGGTTGAAGTTCTCGCCGGCCGTCGAGTCGGTCGTGATGCGCGGGCTGAGCAAGGAACCGAGCAAGCGGTATTCCGACGTCCTGGCGTTCGCCAAGGATTTTCACGACGCGATGGGTCGTCCGTCCGACGAGGACAAGGCAGGCTTCGGCGCGAAGCTGGCGTCGCTGTTCGGGCGCTCGAAGAAGAACTGATCAGCCGACGCGCTCGGCGGCCGCCGGTGCGTCGGCGCGCGCGGGCTCGAGGTCGGCGGGGTGCACCGGCAGCCACAGGGTGAAGGTCGAACCTTTGCCGAGTTGGCTGTCGACGCGAAGATCGCCCTCCAGGAGCTGCGCCAGCCGGCGCGAAATCGCAAGTCCCAATCCCGTGCCGCGATGCATCGAGTCGCCCCGGGGGCCGGCGTTCACCTGTTCGAACTCGTCGAAGATGCGCGCCTGGTCGTCGGGCGCGATGCCGATGCCGCTATCGACGACTTGGAGCGCGATCCACGAACGACGCGGATCCGGCGCGCGCGCGGCGAACATCGGATCGTCCGGCGTGGCGCGCCGCGAAGCAAGGCCGTGCCCCGGCGGACTGACGAGCCGCGCGCGCACGGCGATGCCGCCAGACGGTGTGTACTTCACGGCGTTGCCGATCAGGTTGACGAGAATTTGCCGCAGGTGCGTCGGGTCGGTGCGCACGCGAGGGAGCGACGCGCCCACGGCGATCGACAAACTCAACCCACGCTCGTTGATCAGCGACTCGAGCTCGCTCGCGATGTTGAGCACGAACGTCCGCAGCACGATCGTCTCGCGGTGCACCTCGAGGCGGCCGGCGGCGATCTTCGCGATGTCGAGCACCTGATCGACGAGGTGGCGAAGATGGTTCGCCGATGCCGCGATGCGGTCCACCGGCGGCACCTGTCGCGGCGACAGATCGCCGTAGACGCCATCCTTGAGCAGCTCGACGAATCCGACGATCGCGTTGAGCGGCGTCCGGAGCTCGTGCGACACGTTCGCGAGGAACTCGCTCTTCGCCGTGTTGGCCCGCGCCACCTCGCTGTATAGCCGCTCCAGCTCGGCCGAGCGCTCGGCGACGCGCATGGCCTGCCGGCGCTCGCGGATGACGCCGAATCCGACGAAGACAACGGTCGTGAGGCTGAGCGCCCACAGCACAAGGCGAAGCGCTTCGACCGCGCGAGAATGCGCGACGACGAAGGTCCACGCCGGCGTGGCGTTCCGGTCGAGACGGACGGAGAACGTGGCCTCCGTGCCGATCGCCGACCGGTCGCCGATCACGAGGACGGTGTCGCCGCCGGCGACGAGAGCGGCGGCGTCACGCTCCTGCGGGCCATGCGCGACGATCCAGCGGACGACGGAGTCGCGCGCGACATCGGTGGGGCTCGCGCCGGCGCGAACGAGATCGGCCAGCGCGCGCGACAGCGCGAGGCTCGTCTGTTCCGCGTCGACGCGCGCTTGCGTCATGGAGTCGCGGGTCAGCGCGCGGTCGCTGGCGATCAACCCGCCCACCATGAGCAGCAGCGCGGCGCTGAGAAGCACCGAGAAGCCTCCGGTCGGGATTCGGGCGAAGGAGCGTAGCATGATTCCGATGGACGCTAGCGACGACTCGCCAGGTGGGAGAGATTCCGGGTCACCGCGTACGCCGCCATGTCCCAACGAGACGACCTTCTTACACTGCTCGCCACGCGATCCGCCAAACGCGGCTCGTTCACGTTAGCATCAGGACGACAGTCCTCGCTATACATCGACGCGCGCGTGACCACGATGAGCCCCGAGGGTCTGTCGCTCATCGGACCCCTCGGATTCGACGCGATCCGCGACTGCGGGTGGACGGCGGACTCGGTTGGCGGGCTCACGCTCGGCGCCGACCCCATCGCGTGCGCCATCAGCTACGCCAGCGCGAGCAGCGACCGCCCGATCCGCGCGTTCACGGTGCGAAAGGAGCCGAAGACGCATGGGACCGGCAAGCTGATCGAAGGTCCGTTCCGTGCCGGCGACCAGGTCGTAGTGATCGAGGACACGATCACGACGGGCGCGTCGGCGCGCAAAGCCGTGGACGCCGTTCGCGCGGCGGGCGGAAGCGTGATCGGTGTGCTGGCGCTCGTCGACCGCCAGGAAGGCGGGCGCGAGGCGCTCGAAGCGGACGGTCTCGCCGTGACCGCACTCACGACGGCGTCCGAGATTGTTCCGCGAATTCCCGTGTGACTCGCGCGGGGCCGGCCGAGGGCGTAGCTGGTCTGCCTTACTGAAGCACGCTCTTGGCGTACACCGCGGCCCAGGAGGGGCTGAGCGGTCGGAGGTTTCGCAAACGATCGAGGTGCGGCAGCACGAGCGTGTCGCGGAAGTGTTGGAGCATTCCTTCGCCGTCATATCGGTCGCGAAACTCCACAGCCGTCATGTGCATGATGCTTCGAATGTGACGGCCGAAGCTCTGGGGCGACGAGTAGTCGAGATGGTTCGCGACGTTCGCGACGGAGAATCCTGGATTCTCGAACAACCGTGCCGCCCGCACCAATCGCGCGGATGCGAGGTATTGCTTGGGCGCCGGGAGCTTCGCGCGAAAAAAGCGGCTCATCAGCGTACTCGGCAAGACGTCGAGGCGGCGCGCGAGCTTCCGCACCGTCGACACGCAGGGAGGCGCGAGGAAAAGGCCTTCGAAGAAGCGCCAGCAGTCTTGCGGCACCGCCGACAGATCGAGCGCGAGCTGGCTGATCGCCTGTCGTTGGATCTCCTCGCCGCGCGCCGAGACCAGATAGTTACGGAGCTCGCGCCAGCCATCCGCTTCTCGAACGTCGACGAGCTGGCGAACACCGGTGGACCCGAGGGACAGCATCGCGTGTGGCGTCGAGCGGTCGAGCTGCGTCAGGAGCGCGACGGTCGGCACGCGGGGGAACTCCCGGACGAGCGCCGCGACGCCGGCGCGGGCGCGTTGGTCGCACCGGGTGACCGACACGATGACCGCGTTCGCGCGATTGGTTTTGAGATCTTGTACGAGCTCGGCGACCGAGTCGCGGTGGAGGGCTTCGTACGACCCCTCACCTGCGGCGTCGACGCGCGTGCGTTCACTCGGCGTAAGCATGGTGGCGATGGCCAGCGGCGAGCGAGATGGGCTGTCGTGACGCATTGGATCGACTCGGTCGGTGGGAGAACGAGGTCGAACCCACATCGGCTCGATGGCGCGACAACGTAGAGCGGTCGAGTCATGCCCGCGTCATCCGACGTCATTAGATTTCCTGGTGTCGCCGGCCGGGTGATCGCGAACGGGTGTTCTTCGGAACTCCGCTCGAGGAAAGTCCGGGCTCCATTTGGGCGCGCTGCCAGGTAACGCCTGGGCGTCGCCGACTTCGGTCGGATTCGACGACGGACAGTGCCACAGAAAACACACCGCCGACGCCCGCGGAAACGCGGGTCGGGCAAGGGTGAAAAGGTGAGGTAAGAGCTCACCGCGCGACTGGCAACAGTCGTGGCAGGGTAAACCCCAGCGGGAGCAAGGCCAAATAAGCAGCGAGAGGCGCCCACCTCGACCAAGACGCTGCGGGTAGGCTGCTAGAGGGCGTGGGTGACCGCGTCCCGAGAGGAATGATCACCGCAGCGGAGCAATCCGTTGCACAGAACCCGGCTTACAGGCCGGCGACAGCGGCGCGCCTCGGTTCGGGCGCGTCGTTTTTTTTCGGGTGGAATCAATCGAGGTCGTCGCCTGTCGCGCCGCCGCGACGCTCCATCACGCGCGGCGCTTGCATGAGCCCGGGCCCCGGCATCCAGCGACCAGAGAACACCTGCCGCAACGCGCGCCAGATGAGGCGCACCAACACGATCATGAGCGCGAGGACGACGAGCGCCACGGCGAGCGTCACGATCGGGTGCTCCCAGATCGCGATGGCGACGGTGGCGACGAGTCCCAGCTCGGCGAGGTTGGCGACGCCGTTCGTGATCGGCTCGGGCGAAGCGTCGATCGCATACCGCAGTCCGAGCTTCGTGGTGTGCGTGGTGATCGCGAGGCCGCCGCCGAGGAGCGCGGCGATGAGGACGATCACGGGGTCGGCGTGCCACGCGGTGGCGGCAGCGAGGACCGCGGCGGCCGGCGGCCGCACGAGGCTATGGAGCGTTTCCCATGCGGCAGCGACGCCCGGAACGAGCGTCGCGATGAACTCGATGACGTAGAGTGCGCCGGCGATGACGATGACGATCAGTTGGCCGAACGGCTCGATCGTGGTGGGCACGTTGTGCACCCACCCGTAGCGAACCGCGAGCCCGGTGAACGCAACCGCGGCGTAGAGGTTGAGGCCGGCCGCGTAAGCTAGTCCAAGGCCCTGGACAAGCGTGAGGAAACTGAACACGTGCGACCCGCCTCCACGTAGAAGGCTTGGGCGCTGTTAGTCGAGCAACCGCAGCGGCATCACGAGGCAGAGGTATGACGAGGGATCGGCCCAACCTTCTGGCTCGAGCGTCGCGGCGCGCTCGGGCGCCTTGAACGTCAGTCGAACTTCTTCGGTGGGAATGTAGCGCAGAATCTCGAGCAGGTAGTTGGCGTTGAAGCCAATGTCGAGGGGATCTCCCGTGTAACGAATCGCAAGCTCGTCCGTCGCTTCGCCGAGGTCTGGTGTCTGCACGCTGAACTTGAGCATTCCAGCGTTGAACGCAAGTCGGATGCGGTGGGTCTGGTCAGACGCGATGATCGACATGCGCCGGAGCGCACTCGTTAACGCGGTGCGATCGGCGATCGCGACGCGATTGTTGTCACGCGGGATCACCTGGTCGTAGGGCGGATACGGACCTTCGATCAAGCGGGTGAAGACGGCAGTGAATGGCGACCGGAAGCCGAGGTGGTTTTCGCCCTTGGCGATCTCGAGCTCTTCATCCTCGGGGAACAGACGCCGAACCTGATCGAGCGCCTTGGGCGGAACGATCAAGTCGGTTGCCGGCGCGCCACCGGACTTGATCGGCATCTCCATCTTCGCGAGACGGTGTCCGTTCGTGGCCACCATGCGCATCATGTCAGGCTTGAGCTCCCACAGCACGCCATTGAGGATCGGGCGACTCTCCTCGGTGGACACGGCGAACGACGTGTGGGAGATGAGCTTTTGCAAATCCCCGGAGCGGATGCGCCAACTGTCGTTGAAGCGCACGTTTGGGAAGGCGGGGAACTCGTCTCGCGGAAGGCCCAGAATCTTGAAATGGGTTCGACCGCAGTCGAGCGTGACGCGCTGCTCGCCCGCGGCGGCCACGCGAACGGGCGCCGGCGGCAGCTCGCGCGCGATCTCGCTCAATTTCTTTGCAGGTACCGTGATGGCGCCGGGCGTCTCGACATCGGCTGTGACCTCGGTCGTGACGGCGATGTCGAGATCCGTTCCGGACAGTCGAATTCCCTTTTCGGTTGCCTCGACGAGGATGTTCGCCAGCACCGGCAGCGTTGTTTTCGCCGGGATGCTCGCGGTTACCGCGGCAAGACCTTCCTGCAACTTTTCACGGGAGATCGTAAACCGCATCACCGTTCCTCTGTTGTGCAAAGCTCCGTCGGCATACTAGTTCTCTTCTAAGATCAATTAACTAGTAGTCGTAGTAGTAGCTGTTGAGGCGTGGAAAACCGCTGGAACTTACACCGATTCAACTAGTTCGACTATAGCCCCGCGTGTGGATGACCTGTGGGGAACGGTCCCACTCCACGCGGGCACCCCGGCATTTTGGTCGACCACTGGACGGGCTGTGGAAAAAGAAGGGGTGGATGTTCAGTTCCTCAGGCTTTCCAACGCGACCTGAATCCGTGCGACTCGTTGGGCGAAAGATGGGTCCTCGTTCATCATGGCCGCGACCCGCTCAAGGCTGTGGATCACCGTGGAGTGATCACGCCCCCCGAAGGCCGCTCCGATCTCCACCAGCTGCATCCCGAGAAGGTCTCGCATGAGGTGCATGGCCACCTGCCGCGGCACGGTCAGGTTCTTCGTACGGGTCTTGGAGCGGAGACCCTCAATGGTCACCGTCCACTCTTTGGCCACAGCCTGCTGAATCGCGAACGTGTTGAGCGCGGGACCGCCCCCGCCTGCACCCTCGGTCGCCTTGAGCTTGTCCCTGAGCGCGTCCCGCGCGACCTCGACAGTGATCTCGCGGTGCTTGAGGGAGGCGTACGCGAGGAGCTTGATGATCGAACCTTCGAGCTCCCGCACGCTCGACCGAACATTCTCGGCGATGAACCGCACGACGTCCTCGGGGATGGTGAGCTCGAGGTGGTCGCGCCTGGCCTTGGTCCGGAGAATGGCGATCCGGTGTTCCAGGTCGGGCATCTCGATGTCGGCGACCATTCCCCACTGAAAGCGCGACACCAGGCGGGCCTCGAGGCCGGGAATCTCGGACGGTGGTCGGTCGCTGGTGAGGACGATCTGCCGGCCCCCCTCGTAGAGCGCGTTGAAGGTGTGGAAGAACTCCTCCTGCATCGCCTCTTTGCCCTTGAGGAAGTGGACGTCATCCACGAGGAGGAGGTCGGTCTCACGAAACCGGCGGCGGAAATCCGCGGTCGTTCGGTTCTGGATTGCGGCGACGAGCTCGTTGGTGAACTGCTCGGTGCCGATGAAGGTGATTCGGGTATCCGGCCGCCGCTCGAGGATGTCGTGCCCGACGGCCTGCATGAGGTGGGTCTTGCCGAGTCCGGTATCGCCGTAGATGAAAAGGGGGTTGTAGACTTTGCCCGGGGCTTGGGCGACGGCGTGGGCGGCGGCGGCGGCGAGCTCGTTCGATTTTCCGATGACGAAGTCGTCGAACGTGTATCGATCGCTTAATGGTGGCGATGTGGTGCCGCCATTCTGTCCTTGAATCGGTTGGCGTTGCGCCGGCGGAACGACGAAAAAGTCCATCTGCTGCCGAGCCTTCCGCTCCTCCGTGACCTTGAAGATCACGCTCAGCGGCTGGCCGAGGGCGATCGGGGCGAGGCTAGCGAGGAGTCCGGCGTGCTTGGACTCGTTCCAGTCGGCGGCAAATTGATCGGGCGCGCCGACATATAGCGTCGTTCCGTCGAGCGACAGCGCCTCGGTTGGCTCGAGCCACGTCTTGAATGTTTGCTCGGGAAGCTCCTGTCGGGCCCGATCGAGCAATCGGCTCCAAGCTTCGTGCGCTGTCAATGTCATGGCGGGGCAGCGAAGCTAGACGGCCAATGTGGAAAAATCAATTGTGTGAGCCCGCACTGTTTTCACGCACGTGCGGTTCGGCGCACCTCCTTGAGGCCAGGCTGGTCTGGTCACTTGCTCCATCCCCCTGCGCTGAATAGCTTTAGCGACTGCTATTCACCGTTTTTGTTTGGAGTGGTCAATGGGCAAGCCGACGTATCGTCCCCGGAACAAGCGCCGCATCAAGACGCACGGGTTTCGCACGCGCATGGAAACCAAGTGGGGACGTGCAGTACTCAGCCGCCGCCGCAGGAAGGGACGGAAGCGTCTCACCGTCAAACTTCCGAGCAAATACGCAGGCGCCTAACAGCGGCTTTGGTTTTCCGCGTCGCAACCGACTGACGCGGAGCGGTGACTTACAGACCGTCATTCGAGAGGGGAAGCGAGTTCGGACCGTGCACCTCGATGCGCGAGTTCTCGCTTCCCCTCTCGGATTTCCCCGCGTCGGGATCGTCGTCCCACTCCATTCGCACTCGGCGGTCGATCGGAACGTGCTCAAGCGCCGACTTCGCGAGCTCGTTCGCGTGAACCTGCTGCCGGCGCTTCGGGTACGACCGCCGATCGACGTCGCCATTCGCGCTCGGCGCGAGGCGTACGCCGCGACGGTGGATGCACTCCGCGCGGATGTGCTCGTGATTCACTCGCGTGTCACCGACGACCCCGGTCCACCGTAGGTTGCGATGCGACACGTGCTCATCCTGCTCGTGCGGGGATACCAGGTGACGCTGTCGCCGATGCTGCCGGCGTCTTGCCGCTATTATCCAAGCTGCTCGGCCTACGCCATCGAGGCGCTCCAGCGCCACGGTGCGCTCAAGGGCGGCTGGCTCGCGCTGCGCCGAATCGCGCGATGTCATCCGTTCCGGCCGGGCGGTTACGATCCCGTTCCCTAGCGACTCACATCTGCCTGCATGGATAGACGCACTATTCTCGCGCTCGTGCTGATGGCGATCGTGTTCATCGTCACGCCGATCCTGTTTCCGTCGTCGCGTCCGCCGGCGCCGGGATCGGACAGCACGATGACCGCGACCACGAGCGCCGCGCCCCCGACGAGCGCGACTCCCGCCGCACCGTCGGCGGCACGCGGCGCGTCAGCGGGTGGCGCGCCGAGCGCGCAGCAACCTGCGCAACCCGCGCAACCGACGGCGAATGCGGCCGCGCCTGCGGCCACCGAGCGAGCTGCGGCCGCGCGCGTGGCGGCCCCGGAGTCCGTGACGTTCGCAACGCCGCAATCCCGCTTCACGCTACTCAACCCCGGCGCCGTGCCGTCCGTTGTGCACGTGCAGGGCTATCGCGATCTGCGTCCCGGTCGCCGCGACAGCGTGCGACTCGAGCAGTCGCGCGAGCGCGGACCCCTGTTCCGGTACCGGCTCGCCCTCGGACGAGACACCATCGCGCTCGACACGATTCCGTTCAAGGTGCAGCAGAGCGGCACCACCACGACGTTCGTCGCCGCGAATCCACCGATCACGATCAGCTACGCGACGACGAGCGACGGGTTTCGCACCGCCGTGCGCGGCAGCGTGGCGTCGGCGCCGCCGGGTTCGGCACTCATCGTCGATCTGCCGTCGGAGCTGCGGTCGGTCGAGGCGGACACGCTCGACGACCTTCGCCACCTCGCATATGCGTTCAAGCGGCCCCGACGCGACGTCGTCAGCATCGGGTTTTCGAAGCTCGACTCCTTGGCGACTCGAGTCGACACCGGGGCGATGCAGTGGGTGTCGGTGCGAAACAAGTACTGGCTCATCGCGCTCATGACGCCGGTCGAGAAGCCGACGGGAGCGTCCTTCGTCGACTTGATCAGCCGCGGCCAGAGCTCCACCGGCAAGGTCGCGCGCGTCGCGTCGGCGACGACCATCGTGCCACTCTCCAACGGCCAGTTCGCGTTCGACCTCTACGCTGGGCCGCAGTCGTGGCAAGAGCTTCACAGGCTTGGCAACGATCTCGAGAACGTGAACCCGTACGCGGGATTCATGCACGCCGTCGTGCAGCCGTTCGCGACGATCGTGATGCGAACGCTGCTGTGGATGCGCGCGACGTTTCGCGTCAACTACGGCTGGGTCCTCGTCATCTTCGGGGTGGCGATCCGGCTGCTGCTCTGGCCGCTGAATCAGAAGGCGATGCGGACGAGCATCCAGATGCAGCGCATCCAGCCGGAGCTCACGGCGGTTCAGAAGAAATACAAGGACGATCCGGAGAAGCAGCGCGACGCGCTCATGAAGTTGTATAAGGACCACGGCATGAGCCCGCTCAGTCCGATGCTCGGATGTCTGCCGATGCTGCTGCCGATGCCAGTCCTGTTCGCCCTGTATTTCGTGTTCCAGAACACGATCGAGCTGCGCGGCGTGTCGTTCCTCTGGCTGCCCGATCTTTCACTCCGCGATCCGTACTACATCACGCCGATCGTGATGGGCGCGTCGATGTTCCTGCTTTCGTGGATCGGGATGCGCGGCACGCCGCCCAATCCGCAGACGCAGATGATGAGCTACATGATGCCGGTGCTGTTCACCGTCATGTTCCTCAACTTCGCGTCGGGGCTGAACCTCTACTACGGCGTGCAGAACGTGGCGGCCCTGCCGCAGCAGTGGATGCTCAGCAGGGAGCGCGCGAAGGCGGGAGCCGCCACGGGGGCCGGGGCGGTGGCAGCCGTGAGCACGACACGTGCACGGAGTGGAGGCACTCGAAAAACGTAGACGGCGTATGGCATGAGGATCACGTACATCGGGCACGCCACGCTGCTGTTGGAGGTGGGCGGCGCGAGGATTCTCACCGACCCGAATTTTGACGCGAAGCTCGGCAGGATCCTGCCGCGCGTTTCGCCGCCTGGCATCGCGCTCGAGAAGCTCCCCGGGTTGAACGCGATCCTCCTCACGCACGCGCACGCCGATCACCTGTCCTTCGATTCGCTCGAGCGACTGCCGCGCGACATTCCCCTGTTCGCTCCACCCGCCGTCGCGAAGTGGCTTCGGCGGCTCGGCGTCGCCCACGCGGTCGACCTGGCGCCGGGCGAATCCGCCGACGTCGCCGGCGTCTCGATTCACGCCGCGCCGGCGACGCACCGCGGCAACCGCTATGGGTTCGATCGCTGGCGCGCCGCCACCAACATGTACCTGCTCGACGCGGGCGAAACGATCTTCTTCGCGGGCGACACGGCGCTCACCGGCGACACGCATCATCTCGTGGAGCGCACGCTGTGGGACCGGCAGCGGGGGCTCGACCTTGCGCTGCTGCCGATCGGCTACGCACCCTGGTGGAAGCCGGGGTTTCGCAAAGGACACCTCACGCCGGATGACGCGCTCACGCTGTTCGAACGACTTCGCGCGAAGACGCTCGTCCCTTATCACTGGGGGACGTTCCGCCACGTGACCGCTACGGCGCACGATGCGATCGGGCGGTTGCGCGCGCAGCTCGAGGAGCACCATCTGCGCGCATCGGTTCGCATCCTCGAGCCGGGTGAGGCGCTGGAGCTCGAGGCCGCGGCGCGCGCGACATGACCGGTTCGCCCGGAGCGGCGCTCGATCTCTCCGACACCATCGTGGCGCTGGCGACCGCCCCTGGGCGGGGCGCGCTCGCCATCGTGCGGCTCAGCGGCGAGGATGCGCATCGCGTGGCGCGTTCCGCGCTCGACCATTGGCCTTCGGCGCCGCGGCGTGCGACGGTGAGTCTCGTGCGCGACGCCGACGGCGTCGAGGTGGATCAGGCCGTCGTCATACGATACGACGCGCCGGCGTCGTTCACCGGCGACGACGCCGTCGAGATCGTCACGCATGGCGGATCGGTCGTTCCAGCCACGGTCGTCGCGGCACTCGTCGCGCGGGGCGCGCGGCCGGCTCGGCCCGGAGAGTTCACGCGCCGCGCGGTCCTGAACGGCAAGCTGGACATTCTGCAAGCCGAGGCGACAGGCGACCTGGTGAGCGCCGCCTCGCGCGCGGCGCAGCGGGTCGCGCTCCGCCAGCTCGACGGCGGTCTCAGTCGGCGCGTGCTCGCGCTCCGGGACCAGCTCATCGGTCTCGAGGCGCTCATCGCGTACGACATCGATTTTCCGGAGGAGGACGACGGTCCGATCGCTCCGGCGCGCATCGCCGAGGCGACCGCCCGGCTCATCGAGGCGCTCGAGCGGCTGCTCGAAACGGCGCGGGCCGGTGAGCTCGTGCGCGAGGGGGCGCTGGTCGTACTCGCCGGCGCCCCGAATGTCGGGAAATCTTCCCTCTTCAACGCACTACTCGGCCAGAGTCGCGCCATCGTCACGGATATTCCGGGAACGACGCGCGACGCGATCGAGGCGGTGATCGATACGCCGACGCTGCCACTTCGGCTCGTCGACACCGCTGGACTACGTCGGGCCAACGATCCGGTCGAGCGAATCGGTGTCGAAGTGAGCGCCTCCTATCTGGCGCGCGCCGCCGTCGTGCTCGGCTGTGCCGATTCCGCGGCGACGGCGAGCGCGCTGGCGGCGGAGCTCGCGGGACGAACCGACGCGCCGATCATTCTCGTTCGCACGAAGTCCGACCTGTGTCCGGCAAGCGAGGCTGAGCTGGAGACGCAGCGTCGGGCGGTCGGCGCGGTTGCCGGGATCGCGGCCAGTGCAGAATCGGGTGACGGTCTCGCGGCGCTCGTCACGGCGACGGCGGACGCCGTCCTCCATTCCACGACCGCGCTCGACGTGGACGCGCCGGTCCTCTCGCACGAGCGTCACCGCTACGGCGTGTCGCGGGCGCTGGGGGAGGTTCGGGAATTCCAGGCGCGCTGGCGGGACGGCGACGTGCCGGCCCTCGTCGCCGCGGTGCATCTCCGCGCGGCGGTTCGGTCGCTCGAAGATTTGGTCGGCCGAGTCGACGTGGAGGACGTCCTGGACGAAGTGTTCCGCCGCTTCTGCGTCGGGAAGTAGGGGCGGTTTCTGCTCGGCAGGACCTTCCGGAGCGGAACTTTTTGCCGCCCCGGAATCGCCTACGCGGTCATCGCCGCGGACTCGGCCAGCGCGGAGATTTCTGTCGCGCCGGCGCGCACGCACCAGGCCAATCCGTTCGCGGCGATGGCCGCGTCGCACATGCGCGCGCCGAGGTAGTAGCCGGCGCGCTGCGGGAGCACGTAGCGGTCGACCGTGCGCGCTTCGTCGCTCATGCCGTCCGAGAGATAGCGGAGCCGCAGTCCGAGTCCGGTGTGATCGAGCTCGCCGGCGAGGGAGCGGGCCATCACCGTCTCGAGGTGTCGCACGTCGGCGTACTGTCGCCGCTCGTATCCGAAGTACTCCCACGCCGCGTGGCCCGGACTGATGGCGCGCGACGTGTGCACGGCGAGGCCTTCGTTGATTAAGAGTTCTCTCAACGTGGCGCGGCGCCCGGTGTCCCAGTACGAGTAGTATCCGCCGGAGTCAGTGATGATGTCGCGAAGCGCGCTCCGGCTCGTCGGCGACGTGTAGCGCACGACGTGCGCGATTTCGTGCGCCAGCCAGAGGGGAATCAGCTCTGGATCGAGCCCGAGGCCCTCGGTTTGCGGGTTGGCGATTCCGGTGAAGTGCTCGAGGCAGACGAACGCGATGCCGCGGCCGTCGACGACGAGCTCTCCGGCGTTCGCGGCGCCGACGCCGACCATGAGCACGACGTCGATGTCGCAGTCGACGGCCAACAACTCGCGGCACTGCTGCTCGGTGCTCCGCGCCAGCGTGACGACGTCGGTGCGATCGAGCATTGCGAGGAGGTCGGCGCGGCTGTGGTGCACGGTCGATCGGGCGATGTCCGCGAAGTGCGGGCTATCGGGATCGATGACGTAGTTGTCCCAATACGGCTGCAGGATTTTGCGATGGGTGGCGAAGTAACGCTGGTAGGCGGCGAGGCGATCGGTGCTATCCAGAACGGCGAGAAAATCGGGTAGCAGATTGATCAGCATTCGACCGGGGCGCGGGGAAAGGCGGCGCGTCACATCGCTCGGACGCGGAATGATACAGATGTCCTCAGAGGCGAACAAGAGCCGGGGGTCGCGACTGGCACAGTTTTTCCCTTTGAGGCCCCCGGGAAAGCAGGACGAAAGACCGAGAGGCACCGATGACCACGCTCCAACAAGTCGAGCTTCAATGCCCCATCTGCGAAACCAGATTCCGGTCGCAGTCTGTGGTGTCGACGAATTCCTTTGGCGGCAAACGGACAGATTTCCACGAGCGCGCCGCGGGAACGCAACCACTGCCCTATCTGATCCACACCTGCAATCGCTGCGGGTACTCGGGGTCTGACAGGGATTTCACCGAAGACGCCGAAGTTTCCCCCGTGCTGAAGGAGCGCGTGTGGAACGAGCTGGCGCCGTGCGTCACCTGCGGAACGCTCACAGGGTCGGACAAGTACGAGGCCGCGGCGAAGGTCGCGGAATGGCAAGGAACGGAGGCGCGACATGTGGCGGACCTGCTGCTGCGCGCTGCGTGGTGTTGTGTGGACGAAGGGGATGTCGAAGCCGAGCGTTTCTTCCGGCGCAGAGCCGGATGGAAATTCGAGGAAGCGCTGGACAGCTTCGACGGGGTGGCGCGCGATGAGCGAGCAGTCCTGACCTATCTGGTCGGTGAGCTGTGGAGGCGAGTGGGGGACACGAAGCTTGCAGCCGTCTGGTTCAACCGGGTGGCCTCGGAAATCGTGGACGCGCAGACGCAGCAGTGGGTGATTGACGCGGCTCGGCAACAGCGAGACTGTCCGCGGGAATGGTTTGGGTGATGGGGGATGGGGGATGGGGGATGGGGGTTGGGGAACGGCACACCACTCGGTTTCGGTGTGCCGTTTCTCTTTTCCCCAATCCCCAACCCCCAACCCCGATCCCCCATCCCCCAACTACCGCGTTCCGAACAGGCGATCGCCCGCGTCCCCCAACCCGGGCAGGATATACCCGCGATCGTTGAGCTCACGATCCAGCGCGGCGCAGTACACGAGCACGTCCGGATGCGCGGCGGCGAGGCGGCGGACGCCTTCCGGCGCCGCGACGAGGCACATGAACCGGATACGCGCGGCGCCGGCGCGCTTGAGGGACGTGACGGCGGCGGCCGCGCTGCCGCCCGTCGCCAGCATCGGATCGAGCACGAAGAAATCACGTTCGGGGGCGTCGCTCGGAACCTTGAAGAAGTAATCCACCGGCTCGAGCGTCGTGTGGTCGCGATAGAGCCCGATGTGCCCGATGCGCGCGCCGGGCACGAGTCGATAGATCCCGTCCACCATCCCCAATCCCGCTCGAAGAATCGGCACGAGCGTCAGCTTCTTCCCGCTGATGCGCTTGGCCGTCGTGTGCTCGAGCGGCGTCTCGATCCGCGCCTCCTCGAGCGGGAGGTCGCTGGTCGCCTCGTACGCCATGAGCATCGCGATCTCGTCGACCAGCTCCTTGAAGATCTTCGTCGGGGTTTCGCGATCTCGTAAGATGCCCAATTTGTGCTGCACCAGCGGGTGCGACACGATCCGAAGCGTCGGAAAGCGGGGGGTGGTGTCCATGGCGCGCAAACTACTATTTTCGCGCCCATGGCAGAATACCGAGCCAGTCGTTAGCGCGCATGCTTCCGCGCAAGAGAGCGAACTGGTGGCGACTTGGCTGGACGCTGGGCGCGCTGATGGTCGGCGCGTGGGCGGTATCGCTGGTCGGGGTCATCGTGTGGGAGGGGCGGGAGACCACGCACCACGCGTCCGCCATCGTCGTGATGGGCGCGGCGCAGTACGTGGGTCGCCCGTCGCCGGTGCTCCGCGCGCGGATCGATCACGCGATCGACCTGTGGCGCCGCGGACTCGCGCCCAAGATCATCTTCACCGGCGGATTCGGCGATCGCGACACCACGAGCGAGGCGGCGGTGGGACAGCGGTACGCCCTCGAGCACGGCGTCCCGGCGAGAGACATCCTGATCGAGAACAGCGGCCGGTCGACGGCCGAGTCACTGCAGCAGGTCGCCCGGTTGATGGAAGCCGAGCCGTCGCGCACGGTGATCCTCGTGAGCGATCCGTTTCACATGCTGCGCTTGTCGATTCTCGCGCGCCGCTTCGGGATGACGCCCTACACCTCGCCCACGCGCACCAGCCCGATCTCGTCGAGCCGGCGCGAGTCGTGGAAGTACGAGCTCGCCGAGTCGATCAAGGTGCCGCTCTCGTTCCTGCTGGAGCGGCGGGAGTAGCGGCGAGCGGCGCGGTGCCGAGCGCGCGGCCGAGCCAGCCCCAGTACGCGCCACCGCCGACATCGGCGACGTCGTTGTGGCCGGCGCGAGGAACGATGAGGAGCTCGCCCTTGTGCTGCGCCGCCGCGAACACCTCGCGCCCCATCGAAACGGGTATCACGAAATCCTTATCGCCGTGAACGACCCACACCGGCGCGGCCATCGCGCGGACCCGGCGGATCGTGTCGAAGTGGACGCGTGAGACGAGCGTCCAGAATGCCGTGAGCCCCGGGAGAAACATCCGCGCCCCCATCGCCCGCGCCGACGAGAAAGGCGACTGGAGGACGAGCACGTGCGGCGGATCCGCCGAGGCGAGCTCGACGGCGATGGCGGTGCCGAGCGAATGGCCGAAGTACGCGATGTTGCCGGGCGCGATTCCGGCGGTGTCGCGCAAGTACGCGAGCGCGGCCCGCGCGTCATGCGCCGACCCTTCGTAGGTGGGCGCACCGCCGAGCCCGTCGTAGCCGCGGTACTCGGGCAGCATCACACAGACGCGGTTGCGGCGCGACACCTCCGACGCCCACGCGACGAACCAGCGCGCAATGTCGCCGTTGCCGTGGAACGCGAGCACGGCGCGCGCGCCGGGCTCACAGTCTCCGACGAGATACGCGAAGAGCTCGACACCGTCCGCGGCGCGGTATCGAACTTGACGCGCCGGGACCTCCGACGGGGGCACGCCGACGGGCGGCTGGAACACGATCCGCTCTTGAAACTGCCAGAGTATCAGCAGTACCCCGACATACAGCAGCACAGCCCCGAATGCGACGAGCGAGAGAACGTGAATCACGCGCGAGCGAGCCAAGGGTTCGCTACCAGGGTTCCTGTGACCGTCCGAGGAGTGCAATTTAGAGCGATGCGCATTCCGATCGAAACAATTCGATTGCCGAACGGACTATTTGTCACGCTGTCCGAGGACCATACCGCGCCGATCGTCGCGGTCAACCTGTGGTACCACGTCGGATCGGCGAACGAGCGTCCGGGACGCACCGGCTTCGCGCATCTGTTCGAGCACATGCTGTTCCAGGGTTCGGCCGACGTCGAGGCGAACGAGCACTTCGAGTTGATCCAGCGCGCCGGCGGCACGCTGAACGGCTCGACCTGGCTGGAGCGGACGAACTACTTCGAGACGATCCCATCCAACCAGCTCGAGCTCGCGATCTGGCTCGAAGCGAACCGCATGGGCCGGCTGCTGCCCGCGATGACCCAGCAGAAGCTGGACACGCAGCGCGAAGTCGTGATGAACGAACGGCGCTGGACGATGGACAACCAGCCGTACGGCAGCTGGCTCGAGAAGCTGCCGGCGCTGTGCTTTCCGCCCGAGCATCCGTTTCACCACTCGCTCATCGGCTCGATGGAGGACCTCGCGGCCGCGAGTCTCGACGACGTGGCGCAGTTCTTCGCGACCTACTACACGCCCGACAACGCCGTGCTCTCGGTGGCCGGGGATTTCGAGTCGGCGGCGGCGCTCCGTCTGATCGAGCGACACTTCGGCGACATCCCGCGCGGCACCGGCCGCCCGCCACTCCCCGACATGTCTCTGCCTCCGATCTTCGGTCAGTGGAAGCGGGAAGTGTCGCCGGACGAGATCATGCTGCCACGGCTCTTTCTCGCGTTCCGGTCGCCGGCCTTTGGAACGCCGGAGTACTTCGCGGCCAGCGTCTGCGGCGCCGTCCTCGGTCTTCGCAACGGAAGCCGTTTGCGCCGCCGGCTGATGCGCGAGCGACAGGTCGCCGCGGAAGCGACCGCGTTCACGTTCGACCTCGCGAAGGGAACCGACTTGCTCGTCGTCGACGTGACGGCGCGCCCGGGCATCGCCGCCGAACAGCTCGAGCAGGAGGTGGCGTACGAGATCGACGCCGTGCTGCGCGATGGCATCGATGCCGCGGAAGTCGAGCGGGCCGTCGCGCTCGTCCAGACATCGTTCGTTTCGTCCATGCAGCAGGCGGGCGAGCGCGCCGACCGGCTGTCGCTCTTCGCGACGTATTTTGGCGCCCCCGAGCTGGTCAACGAAGAAGTCGAGCGATACCAGGCCGTCACGGTGGACGACGTCAACCGCTTCGCGCACGAGCGGCTGGGCGAAAACAATCGCGCGAGCCTGCTCTATGTGCCGCGAGACGACGCTCCCGGTGAGCTGGTCGGCGCGGGCGTGGCCGCCGAGGAACAGTGAGCGCGCCGACGGTAGGAAAGGCCGCGCGGCCGCTCCCCGGTCGGCCGCGAGAATACCAGTTTCCTCGTTTCACGCGCCGCCGGCTGAGCAACGGATTGGAGCTCGTCGTCGCGCCAGTCACCAAGCTGCCGATCGTCACCGTCGCGGTGGTGGTCGACGCGGGCTCGGTGTGCGACCCGCCGGGCCGCGAGGGCACCGCCCAGCTCACGGCGAAGCTCCTCATCGAGGGAACGCAGGCGAGCGATGGCGCGGAGCTGACCGAACGGTTCGAGCGGTTGGGCGCAACGATCGACGCCGAGACGGATTGGGATGCCGCCGCGATCACGATGACGGCGCTCGCCGAACACCTGCCCGCCGCGTTCGATCTGCTGGGCGAGGTGCTCCGAACGCCGGCGTTCCGTCCGCGCGAGGTCGCGCGGCTCAAGGCGGAACGCATCGCCGAGTTGCTGCAGCTTCGCGCCGAGCCGCGCGGGCTGGCCGACGAGCTGTTCTCTCGCTTTCTCTATCGGGAGTCTTCGCGCTACGCGCATCCGGAGGGCGGTGATGAACGGTGCGTCGAGGCCATCGAGCGCGAACATCTCATGGCGTTCTACGAGACGCGGTACCTGCCTGGCGGCGTGAGCGTCATCGTCGCCGGCGACATCACCGCCGACCGCGCCGAAGAGCTGGCGCATCGCGCATTCGGTGACTGGTCGCGCGGCACGCCGCCCACCGTCGTCGGCGACGATCTCCCGGCGCGGATGCAGCGCGCCGTTCACATCGTCGCGAAGCCCGACGCGCCGCAGTCGGAGCTCCGGATCGGGCACGTAGGCATTCCGCGAAACCACCCGGATTTCTTTCCGGTCAACGTGATGAACGCGGTGCTCGGCGGACTGTTCAACTCGCGCATCAATCTCAATCTGCGCGAGGCGCACGCGTACACGTACGGCGCCTTCTCGAGCTTCGACTGGCGCCGCCAGGCTGGGCCGTTCGTCGTGTCGACCGCGGTGAAATCGGACATCACGCACGCGGCGGCGCGCGAGGTCCTGATCGAGATCGACCGAATCCGCGCCGAGGCGATCTCACCCGACGAGCTGTCGCTGGCGACCAGCTACCTCGACGGCGTGTTTCCGATCCGGTTCGAGACCACCGCGGCGATCGCGGCGGCGCTGTCGGTGCTCGTCATCCACGCAATGCCCGACGATTACTACGATCGGTACCGCGAGCGAGTGCGCGCGATCACCACGGAACAGATCCTCCAAGCAGCACAGCGGTATCTGCACCCCGAAGCGCTGCAGCTGGTCGCGGTCGGCGACCCCGCCGCAGTGCGCGAGCCGCTCGCCGGCCTCGGATTCGGTCCGATCACCGTGTACGACGCACTCGGTCAGCCGACGACATGACGTCCGGCAAGCCGGACGCATCAACGAAACACAGCGTGGTGCCGGGGAAGGTGTCCGGGCGGCGAAGCTATACCGGACGAATCATCGCCGTCGACACGGACACCGTCCGCTTTCCTGACGGGTCGACCGGCGAGCTCGACATGATTCGTCATCCCGGCGCGAGCGCGGTCGTTCCGTTTCTCAGCGCACCGGACGGTGAGGATCCGCAACTGCTGCTGATCAAGCAGTATCGATACGCGGCGGACCAGTTTCTGTACGAGATTCCGGCGGGGCGTCTCGAGCCAGGCGAGGATCCGCGCGATTGCGCGATTCGCGAGCTGCGCGAGGAAGCCGGCTGCCGCGCCGAGCGGATGGACTTCCTGACCACGATCTACACGACGCCCGGATTCACCGACGAGCGCATCCACCTGTACATGGCGACGGGGCTGGAGCGCGGCGAGACCGCTCACGAGGCCGACGAGTTCATGACGCTGGAGACGGTGACCCTCTCTCACGCCTTACGGTTGATCGAAGAGGGCACCATTTCGGATGGCAAGACGGTCGTGGCGATCCTGTTTGCCGCCGGCTATCGCGCGAAGCGCTGAGCAACGGCCGGCTCCGCCGTTGTGTCAAAAGAGAGACAGGAGACGGCTATCTGTCTCACTCGAGCGTCGCATTTCGAGGACGACCGTGCGGATCAGCTCGCCTGGCACCAACAGCACAACTCCTTAGAAGCCAATATCTTAACACCATGCAAACGGGCACGTCTAACGGGCATACCGTCTGCCTTTCCCCGGTACGAGGTCGGGGTGGGAGGTCGAGCAAGCGAATCTGTTTCGTCTGTCTAGTCGTACCCTATAGGCAGTGCCAAGGGGGCACGAGCTATTATGGCTGAGGTCGCAATCAAGCGGGCGCCGTTGCCGAGTTCGGCGACGCGAGAAAGGCTCCGGACGCAGGACGACGCGACAGTCGTGGCGGCGTTCCTTGGCGGCGAGGAGCGCGCCTTCCAGGAGATCGTGGAGCGGTATCAAGGCCGCCTTCTCAACTTCATCTACCGCACGATCGGGGACCGCGAAAAGGCGGAGGATCTCGTTCAGGAAGTCTTCATCCGCGTCTACCGGCACATCCACCGGTTCGATCGGACGAAGAAGTTCTCGACGTGGGTCTACACGATCGCGTCGAACCTGGCGAAGAACGAGCTCCGCAATCGCTCCCGCAACCCGCTGGTGCTGTTCCAGACCATCAAGGGCACGTGGGACGACGAAGACCGGCCGCTGCAGTTCGAGGATACCACGGCGCGGCCGGACGACATGTATCGCAAGCGCCACCTCCGCGAGCTGGTCGAGGACACGGTGGCGAAGCTGCCGGAGCATCACCGACAGGTGTTTGTCCTTCGCGAGCTCGAGGGCAAGTCGTACGAGGAGATCGCCGAGATCACCGCGTGCAACCTCGGCACCGTGAAGTCGCGGCTCAACCGGGCACGCACCGCGTTCGCGTCGATCATCGAGCCGCAGATCGACTGATTTCTGGGGTTGGGGGCTGGGGTTGGGGGATGGGGAAAAGCAGAAACGGCACACCACGCTAAGTGATGTGCCGTTTCGTTATTCCCCAACCTCCAACCCCCAGCCCCCATTCCCCAATCTCCGTTCGCCAGCTAAAGTGGGAACCGCCCCCGGCCCGCCGGGTACCGAAGGGCGACCCATGCTGCCAAGCATCGAGCAACCACACATGGATTGCCGCCAGTTCCGCGAAAGGCACGTTGCGTTCGTCGACGATGTTCTGCCGGCGGTCGAGATGCGTGCGATGCAGCAGCACCGCGCGGCGTGCCCCCGTTGCTCTCGGCACGATACGGCCATCCGCCGCAGCCTGCTGCTCGTCCGGAATCTGCCGTCGATCGAGCCGTCGCCGGATTTCGTCGCGCGGTTGAACGAGCGACTGGCGCAGCTCGGTCCAGCGGCACAGGTCGATTTCGTATCGCCTCGCCCGCTGCTGCCGCCGACCGCCGCGTTCGCGGCGCTCGCTGCCGGTGTGGTGGTCGTGGCGTACATGGCGCTTCAGACGAGCCACTATTTCGGTCGGCCGATGGCCGCGCCGACTGTGGCCACCGCCGAGCCGGCGCAGCTTTCGCCAATCGAGCCGGGACCAGCGCCGATGGCAAACGCCGCGTTCGTGGCGTCCGTACCGACGGGGATTCCGCTGTGGCCCGCGGTGCTGATGGCCGGACAGGCGCCGATGCATTTTGCCAGCAGCGACTTCCGCGAAACGGAGTTGACGCGGTAGCAGCGGAGGAACACAGACGCGATCGAACATGCCGGCGGCGAGCCGGCTTTTTTTGTTCCGGTCTCGCGTCGCGCCGTATATTGCTCGGCATGTCGCCCGTGGCCGAAGTGAAGTCGCTCCATGCCGCCGAAAAGGCGGGGACGTTCGCGTCGGTCTACTACTTCCACGGCGACGACGACTACATGAAGGAGCACGAGCTCCGGCGGCTGATCGAGGCGACGGTGGATCCGGCGACGCGCGACTTCAACTTCGAGGTCCTGCGCGCGGCGGACGTGGACGCGGAGATCCTCGGCTCCATCGTCGGCACTCCGCCGATGATGGCCGAGCGCCGAGTCGTCGTCGTGCGCGACGTCGGGGCGCTGAAGAAGGCCGCGCGCGAGATGCTCGACCGCTGCATCAAGACCGCCGCGTCTGACCTCGTGTTGGTGCTCGTCTCGCCCGCGGGAGCGAAGGCCGACAAGGGACTGCTGTCCAGCACGACGAGCGTGGAATTCAAGCCGCTCTCCGGCGCACGCATTCCCAAGTGGATCGCGTACTACGTGGAGCACGACCTCGGGTCGACGATCACCGAGGGCGCGATCACGCTGCTGCAGGAGGCGGTCGGCACGGAGCTGGCGCAGTTGCAGATCGAGCTCGACAAGCTCGGGAGCTACGCCGGCGGCGCGCCGATCAACGAGGCCGCGGTGTCCGCCGTGGTCGGGGTTCAACCCGGCGAGACGCTCGGCGATCTCCTGGACGCCGTGGCGCGACGGGATGCGGCAAAAGCGTTCGCGATGGTGCCGACGGTGCTCCAGCAACCGAAATCGGGCGGCGTGCCGATCGTGCTGGCGCTCACGGTCCAGATGCTGGGCATCGGCTGGGCGCAGGCCGCCCGCGCGCGGGGCGCGAGTCCGTCGAGGCTCCACGGCGATCTGATTGGACTGCTCAAGGAGACTGGCGCGTTTCCATTTCGGGCGTGGGGAGAATTCGCCGCGACTTGCGCGCGAACCTGCGAGCTGTGGTCGGCGCGCGCCGTCGACGAGGCGCTCGACGCGCTGCTCGCCGCCGACGTGACGCTCAAGACGACGCGCCTGTCGTCCGACGAACAGCTCATCTCGAACCTGGTGGCGTCGCTGTGCGGCGTGTCGTCGCGCCGACACGTGGCGTGAGGCGTGTGACCGTGCGATCGATGCTGCGCCGCGCCATTCAGTATTCTGCAATACTCGCCGGCCTCGGCGCGGTCGGGGCGGGCGCGCAGGCCCGACCGATGACGGGTGCCGACTCGGTCTACGCTCGCGCGCAGCTGCTCGTGGCCGGCGGGAACGGCGCGGCCGGACGCGTGCTGGTCGATTCGATGCTCACGGTGGCGACTCCGGGCACCCCCGCGTACGGCGACGCGCTGTTCTGGCGCGCCACGTTCGCCGCGACGAGCGCGGATGCGGAAAGCGATTTCCGCCGCGTGGTCGTCGAGTATCCGCTCTCGCCGCGGGCCGGCGACGCGCTGTTGCAACTGGCACAGCTCGAGGTGGCGCGCGGCGACCGCGTGGGAGCGATCACGCACCTCGAGCGGTTTCTGCTCGAGAACCCCCGCAGCCCCGAGCGGCCGCGGACCGCGCTTCTGTTGGTGCGCCTCTCGTTCGAGCAGAACGAGCCGCAGGCGGCCTGTGTGTTCCTGGCGCGCGTGCTCACCGAAGTGCCCGACACCGACGTCGAGCTGCGCAATCAGCTGACCTACTATTCGCCGCGGTGCGCCGCGGTGGACACGACGCACATCGCGGAAGCCGCGGCGCCGCCAGACACCACCGCCAAGCGAGACAGCAGCGCGACCGCGAAGCACGAGGCGAAGGGCCGGTTCACGCTCCAGGTCGCGGCGTATACCACGCGGGCCGAGGCCGATCGGCTGGCCACGCGGCTCAAGGGACGCGGGATCGACGCGCGCGTCGTCGGCACCGCCAAGCTCTTCCGCGTCCGCGTGGGGCGCTACGAGACGCGCGCGGCCGCGACGGCGGCGCAGCGCGAGCTCAAGGCGAAGAAGATCGACGCGTTCGTGACGGAAGCGGGGAGCGAAGACAAATGAGCGCGGCTTCCGAGACGCCGCTCATGCAGCAGTATCGCGAGATCAAGAACCGACACCGGAACGCCATCCTGTTTTTTCGGATGGGCGAGTTCTACGAGATGTTCTACGATGACGCCGAGACCGCGTCGCGCGTCCTCGGGCTCACCCTGACGTCACGCAACAACGGCGGCGCCTCCGACGTTCCGCTCGCCGGCGTTCCGGTGAAAGCGGCCGGCGAATACGTGCGCCGGCTCGTCCAGCAAGGGTTTCGCGTCGCGATCTGCGAGCAGGTCGAAGATCCGAGGGTCGCCAAGGGCGTCGTCCGCCGTGAGGTGATCGAGACTGTGACGCCGGGCGTGGCGTTCTCAGACGAATTGCTCGATGGGGCGCGGAACAACTTTGTCTGCGCCGTGTGCGAGGGAAGAGGGCGGGAAGAGGTGGTGGGGGTTGGGGCCGCGGACGTCTCGACCGGTGAGGTTCGGTTGATCACCGTCGTGGCCGACGAGCTCGATGCGTTGTTGGCGCGCCTCGCGCCGCGCGAAATCCTGGTTCCCCCCGCTTCCCGCTTCCCCCTTCCCGCGTCCCGCGTCAACGCCCTGGTCACCGAGCGCGAGACGTGGGAGTTCGACGAGCCGCTGGCGCGTGAGGATCTGGCTCGACAATACGGCGTTCTATCGCTCGACGGGCTCGGCATCAGCGGCGACGACGCGCTCGCCATCCGCGCCGCCGGGGCGCTGCTCCGCTATCTACGTGAGCTCCAACCCAGCGGTCTGCGCCAACTCGCGCGGCCGAGCGTGGAGCGACCCGGCGGCGTGATGCCGCTCGACGAGATGACGCGCCGAAATCTCGAGCTAGTCGAATCGCTGCGCGGCGGCGCGGAGGGCACGCTCTTGTCCGTGCTCGATCGCACGGCGACGCCAATGGGCGCGCGGCTCCTGCGGCACTGGGTGCTCGCGCCCCTCACCGACCGCGGCGCGATCGAGGCACGTCATGGCGCCGTGGACGCGTTCACCGCCGCGGCGATCGCGCGGAGCGAGCTCCGCGACGCATTGGACGGCGTGCGCGACATCGAGCGACTCGGCGCGAAGGCGGCGGCGGGACGCAGCATGCCGCGCGAGCTCCGCGCGCTGGGCGACTCGTTGTCGGCGCTGCCGGCGGTCGCGCGCGCGCTCGAAGGCTTGGGCGCCGACGGGCGCATCGGCGAGATTCAGCGCGGGTGGGACGATGGGCGCGATCTGGCGAGAGAGATCACGAAAGCGCTCGTCGAGCGCCCGCCGCTCGCGATCGGCGACGAGCCGACGATTGCCACCGGCGTGGACGCCGGGCTCGACGAGCTCCGCGAGCTCCGGGACGGCGGCAAGGACGCGATCGCGCGCATTCAGAGCGACGAGCGAACGCGGACCGGCATCACGTCGCTCAAGGTCGGCTTCAACAAGGTGTTCGGGTACTACATCGAGGTGACGAACTCGAATCTCCATCTCGTGCCGCCGGACTATCAACGACGGCAGACCATCACGTCGGGTGAGCGGTTCGTGACGCCGGGGCTCAAGGCGTACGAAGAGCGCGTCCTGAGCGCCGCGGAACGGATCGAGACGCGCGAGCGCGAGCTGTTCGAGCGGCTCCGCGCGCGCGCCGGCGACGAGATCGCGCGGCTCCAGGCGATCGCGCGCGTGATCGCCGAGCTCGACGTCCTCGGCACGCTCGCCGAGGTCGCGGCGCGCGAGGGCTACGTGAGGCCGACACTCACCGACGACTACGATCTCGACATCGTTGCCGGGCGCCATCCCGTGGTCGAGCGGATGATGCCGCGCGACAAGTTCATTCCGAACGATCTG